>Ga0155951_108_pt2 | contig 2013 bp, 4 predicted proteins | sample RifCSPlowO2_02_FD_107605 | JGI IMG/M metagenome (GOLD analysis project Ga0155951, IMG submission 107605) | Alphaproteobacteria bacterium RIFCSPLOWO2_02_FULL_40_19 | reverse complement strand
CTCATCACAGCTCGCTTTTCCACAAATTTTGGCTCGTTTTCCGGCAAAATTTTTTGCAGTATGCCAGATACAGCGGCAAAATTTTGCTGAAAAGTCGCTCAAAATTTCTGAAAAATCGAGCTGTGATGAGTTTGAAGACAGGCTCTAACCACTCTGGCAAAAGATGGTGGGATGCGAGAAACAATTACGTATCGGAAGAGAATCAAGAAATTTCCGATGATGCTTTAAAGCAAATAACCACCAGAGCCAGAGCATATTTGGAAAGTGAAAATAAGGGTAAAAAATTCTGCGAAAGAAGAGTTTCAATTTGCTGAAAATCATCAAGTTAGGGGCCGTTTTAAAGTAAAAAAAGAAGACATTTTTCTAGAGCCTGTCTTAAAACCCAACGTGTCTCGATTTTCCATAAATTTTGAGCGACTTTTTGGCAAAATTTTGCCGCTGTATTCAACATACTGCAAAAAATTTTGCCAAAAAACGAGCCAAAATTTATGGAAAAGCGAGGCGCGGTGGGTTTTAAGACAGGCTCTAATAAAAACCGACATCGAATTTGGCTTCATCGTAAATGAAGGAGATCATCGAGTCTACGCCATCTGGCTCGAATAATATTTTTACTCAAACCATCCCCTCAATTTTAACATACCACCCCCTCCAAACCCTTGCCATCACTGAATCCAAAAAATAAGGTAATTCCTGCCACGTGGCAGGAATTCAAAAATAACAGCAATTGAAAAAATAAAAAATCTCTTCTCCCCATGAGTAAAAATAAAAAAAACACCAAAATAACTTCAGCAAAAAAGCTTAAACCAACCAAGTCTTTGGAAAAAATTTCTCAGACGAAAGTTGCTCTAAATAACTACGCCAACCTTCTTTCAAGCATTCAAAAACACATTGCCCAAACTCAAAATAACATCATCGAAACTGTTACCAGGCAAAAAGTAGTGATGGCTTGGCAAATCGGAAAAATAATTGAAGAGCATTTGTCTAAAAATAATAAATCCGGTTACGGCGAAGAATTATTCAAACAACTCGAGCATGACATTGGAATTACGGAAACAGTTTTGTACAAAATGCGTAGCTTTTACAAAACTTATCCAAAGCTTCCAAAAGACAGTAGTAGCCTGAACTGGAGCCATTACCGAATTCTCAGCGGAATAAAAAAATCCGATGAAAGAAAATATCTCGAAGATTTAACCAAGCAAAATAGTTGGGATGTTGACACTCTTCAACAAGAGGCAAAAAAGTCGAAAAATGCTGAGGTTTTAAACGAGAAAGAAAGCGGTAACAAAAAAACCGCTGCAACAAAAACATCAAAAAAAATTACCAATAAAAAACTCTACCCACTCCGAGGCCAATTATTTTCTTACCCACTCACAACAATCGCCGGATCAACAAAATCCTTCTTCGATTTGGGTTTTAATATTTTTAGAGAAGTAGAGGAATCGCTGCCTCAAGCTGTAAAAAAAGAAAATCCAATTGTTGACGTAACTAAAAATTTGTCGCGCTCCGCGTCAACGGGAAAGAATAAAAGTTACTCAGCAAAAAAATCAAACTTACATCCACGCAAGCTCTACGCCTACAAAGCCTACCTGGAAAGAGTCGTCGATGGCGACACCATCCGCGTGATTCTTGATTTAGGATTCAAAACTTTTCACGAAGAAATTCTGCGATTAAAAGGAATTGACGCGCCTGAGAAAAGCACTGACGCAGGAAAAAAAAGTGCCAGAGTTTTGACTAACATCCTAAAAAATATTCCATTTCTCATCCTTAAAACCATCAAGATCGACATCTACGGAAGATACGTTGCCGATGTTTTTTTTGATGAAAAAAAATCAGAAGTTGATCCACAAAAGGTTGCTGATGATGGGGTTTATTTGAATCAAATGCTGTTGGATAAAGGATCGGCTGGGATGTTGGAAGAGTAATTAACCCCAATAACGCTTAAGGAATTATGGCTTAAGTCTACAAACTCTGAGTAAAACCAATAAACTCCACCACACTGTCACCCCGCACTTG
>Ga0155951_129_pt2 | contig 4400 bp, 5 predicted proteins | sample RifCSPlowO2_02_FD_107605 | JGI IMG/M metagenome (GOLD analysis project Ga0155951, IMG submission 107605) | Alphaproteobacteria bacterium RIFCSPLOWO2_02_FULL_40_19 | reverse complement strand
ACTTTGAATTGGAGTTTGTCTCCCAAAAATCCTCCGGCGCTTCGCGCCACCTCCTTTTTCAAAGGAGGTCAGGAAAACCCTCTTTGAAAAAGAGTGTGGCATCGCACGAAGTGCGATGACGGGTGATTTGAGAGAGACAAACTCTAATTCAAAGTTTGTCTCCACAAATCCTCCGGCGCTTCGCGCCACCTCCTTTTTTAAAGGAGGTTTAAGATGTTGAAAAAACTTTTCGAATTCAAAAATTTTGAAAAAAATTTCCGTTTTTTTGCGCCATTTTCTTTTGGTTGTTTCGTGGTCTTTTTGCTTTTGGCAATTCCGGCAATCATCAATTCTCCTTTCGATTATCAGCAGGGCAATGCGGTGAAAATTATGTATATTCATGTGCCGGCGGCATGGATGGCATTGCTTGTTTATACGCTGATGGCGATTTTTAATCTTTCCGGTTTCATCTGGAAAAATCCGTTTTTTTATCTGATTGCAAAATCGATTGCGCTAATTGGCTGTGCTTTCACTTTCATTACTCTTGCAACTGGCAGCCTTTGGGGCAAGCCGATTTGGGGCGTATGGTGGGTGTGGGATGCGAGGCTCACTTCAGTTCTGATTCTGCTTTTTCTCTATCTTGGCTATATGATTTTGCTCGATTCTTTTGACGATAAAGCAAAGGGCGAAAAAATTGCTGCGATTATCTCAATTGTCGGCTTTATCAATGTGCCGATAATCAAATTTTCGGTGGAATATTGGAATTCTCTGCATCAACCATCAAGCATCATGCGCGTTGGTGGAATTGCGATTCATCAAACTATGCTCACACCTTTATTGCTAATGTTTGGCGTTTATTTTTCCTATTTTGTTTTTCTCTCTCTGCTGCGCGTGCGTAGTGAAATTCTAATCAAAAAATTGCGCAAAAATGACTTACATCGTAACCGATAATTGCATCCGCTGCAAATACACCGATTGTGTCGCCGTATGTCCGGTTGATTGCTTTTATGAAGGCGAAAACATGCTGGTAATTGATCCTGATACCTGCATTGATTGCGGCGTTTGTGTTACGGAATGCCCGGCGGAAGCGATTTCTCCCGAATCGCCGGAATTGGTGAAGTGGATTGAAATCAACCGCGAATATTCCAAAAAATGGCCAAACATTACCATGAAAAAACCTCATCCAACCGATGCCAAAGAGTTTGACGGCGTAAAAAACAAGTTCGAAAAATTCTTCGATTCCAGACCAAAAAAGCAGGAAAAAAATGAATCTTGATAGCGAAAAGATTGCAGAAATTATTTTGAAGTATCATCCGCAATGTCAGGCCATTTATGTGTTTGGTTCTTTTGCCGCTGGTTGTGAAAACAAAAATTATCGATGCCGAATTAAGCGTTAAAATGAAGAAAATGACAGGCTTTAGAAACATAGCTACCAGCGAATATCAAAAGCTGGAAATTGAAGCTGTTGTGAAGGTAATTGAAAATGGTCTTGATGATCTTTTAAAGTTTTGCGTGGTGATTCTTTCGCGGCATCGCGATCTTATTTCTTAATCTCTTCTTCCAGCGCCAAAGCCACATCAAACATGGTTTGTTCATCAAGTGGTTTGGCCATGATTTGCAGGCCTAAAGGCAAACCATCATTGTCAAATCCTGCGGGAAGCGACATTGCCGGTAATCCTGCCAGATTGGCTGGAATTGAAAAAGCGTCATTGAGATAAATTTTGATTGGATCAGTGGTTTTTGCTTCATTGATTCCGAAAGCGGCATTTGGAGTTGTTGGAGTGAGAATCGCATCAACTTTTTTGAAAGCTTCGATGAAATCCTGTCTCACCAGATTGCGTACTTTTTGCGCCTTTTTGTAATAAGCGTCGTAATAGCCGGCGGAAAGCACATAGGTTCCGGTTAAAATTCTTTTTTGCACTTCAGCGCCAAAAGACTGCGCACGGGTTTTTTCATACATTTCTGCAAGCGACAGATTTTCACCTTCAGCGCGAAAACCATAACGCACGCCATCGAATCTGGCCAGATTTGACGAGCATTCGGCGGGAGCGATGACGTAGTAGATAGAAGGCGCATATTTGGTGTGCGGCAGGGAAATTTCGACAATTTCGGCGCCGCGTTTTTTAAGAATTTCTTTGCCGCGCGCCCATAAATCATCAATTTCATGCGGCATAAAATCGAGATGATATTCTTTGGCAATGCCGATTTTTTTGCCTTTGATATTTGAGTTGAGCAGCTTGTCAAATTGCGGTACCGGAAGGTTAATCGAGGTAGAATCTTTAACATCAAAACCACTGATTATGCGTTGCAGAAGCGCGGCATCACAAACATCTTTGGCAAGAATTCCAGCCTGATCGAGAGAGCTGGCAAAAGCCACCATGCCATAACGTGAGCAGCGTCCGTAAGTTGGTTTTACTCCAACAATGTTGGTAAAAGATGCTGGCTGTCTGATTGAACCTCCGGTGTCAGAACCGGTTGCTCCGGCGCAGAGATTTGCCGCAACTGCCGCTGCCGAACCGCCGGATGAGCCGCCGGTGACTAAATCTTCTTCGCTCGTGCTTCGTTTTTTGTATGGATTAACCGCTGGGCCGAAATAGCTATTAGTGGTGCTCGAACCCATGGCAAATTCATCCATGTTGGTTTTGCCAATCATCACCGCTCCGGCATCGAGCAATTTTTGTGTGACCGTTGATTCGTAGGTTGGAACGAAATCAGCAAGCATTTTGGAAGCGCAAGTGGTGCGCACATTTTTGGTGCAGAAAAGATCTTTGCTAGCCAGCGGAATTCCCTCGAGATCGCGCATTTCGCCTTTGGCAATTTTTTCGTCAGATTTTTTAGCTTGCTCTAAAGCCAGATCGAAAGTTTCGGTGATGAAAGCGTTTAAATGGCGATTGGCCTCAATATTTTTGATATAGGCCCTTGTCAACTCAACGGCAGAAAAATTTTTTGCTTTTAGCCCGTTAAGAGCGTGACGAACAGTTAGTTTGGTTAAATCATTCATTGCCGTTAGTTTTTCTTTTCAAAATTTGGTTTACTTGTATTGAGGTCAAATACTTCTAAACGCCAATTCCGGATAAGAACCTGCCTAAATTTTTCTCGATCTACTCCCCTCTCCCCTTGTGGGAGAGGGTTGGGGTGAGGGGTAAATTTTAAAACATCAATTCAGAAATTTTGGAAAGAATCGATTAAAAAAGTTAATACCCCTCACCCTAACCCTCTCCCACAAGGGGAGAGGGAACTAATCGAGATTGGCTTGATGCCTTATCCGGAATTGGCGTTCTAAGAAACTGTTTAGAGCCTGTTTTCAAACCCGCCACATTTCGCTTTTGCTCAAATTTTGGCTCGTTTTTTGGCAAAATTATTCGCAATCTTGCCAGTTTAGAGCTCTAAGTAAAAATGAAATCAAAAAATATCTGTGATAAAACGCGAAAAACAAAAAGACATTTCAGCATATCGTGCACAAATAGAAAAGCTGTCAATCTGCTCCAGTCTTGATAATGCAGAGATTGATTTACTTTTACAAAATGCCGTTATCAAACATTGTAAAAAAGGCAGTTTGCTTTTTTTGGCGGGAGAAAAAACTTTGTATTTTTATGTGATTCTCGATGGCTGGATCAAAATCTTCTCCAACAATCCCGATGGTTGCGAAACTGTGCTAAAAATGGCGAGAAAGAATTATGCTTTTTCCATCTCATCCGTTCTTCTTCATGACACTTTTTTGATGAATGCTAAAATTACCGATGATGCGGTTTTGCTTTTAATTCCGGCACAAATTTTACGCGAACAGATCAAAAAAAATCATCGTCTTGCCAACAATTTGATGATGGGCGCTGTCAATGATTCCCGTGAGTTTATGCATCATTTGAGTGATCTGGTTTTGAAAAACACTGAAGAAAGAATTTGCTGGTTTTTGCTTAATCTTTTTTTGGAGAATGGTGAGAAATTGACTAGCATCCAATTGTCATACGACAAGTCGCTGATTGCTTCTTATCTTGGCATGAAGCCGGAAAGTTTTTCACGCGGTTTGCAGGCTTTGAGGAAGCGTGGGCTTGTAGCGGTCAATAAAAACATCATTACCATTCCCAACTCCTTCTCATTATGCGATCATTGCGATCTTGACTCCGCGCTGAAATGCAAAAGACATCGCAGTTCGCAATGTCCTAATCCGCAGAATTAGCTAACAGCGTCTATACCAAATTATAAATTTATACTCCCAACCAACTTCGTCTTTTTGGTAAAAATTAATGCCTTCTCAAGCCGCAGTATGTCTAATACAGCAGCTTTCGAAGGCATTAATTTTTCCTCAAAAATCCTTTGTTGGTTGGGAGTATAAATTTATAATTTGGTATAGACGGTTGTTCTTAAAATCTTGTGTCCGAGAAAATTAGATCCTGAAACAAGTTCAGGATGACATCTTGGAA
>Ga0155951_115_pt1 | contig 5549 bp, 5 predicted proteins | sample RifCSPlowO2_02_FD_107605 | JGI IMG/M metagenome (GOLD analysis project Ga0155951, IMG submission 107605) | Alphaproteobacteria bacterium RIFCSPLOWO2_02_FULL_40_19 | reverse complement strand
TTTCTGAAAAATCTGAACCCTTGATTTGTGAGGGCTCGTCGAGTTTGAAAATGGTAAGAAACGGGGATTTGCGACAGTCTCTAAATGTGATTCAATGGCGCTGGCAATTACATCTGCTTTCATCACCATCCCTGCTCCGCCGCCATATGGTGTGTCATCAACAGATTTGTGTTTATCTTTGGCATAATCGCGAATGTTGATTGCCTCAAACGACCATAGTTTATTTTTCAAAGCATCGCCGATAACAGAAACCGATAAAGGCCCGGGGAAAAGTTCAGGAAAAATTGTCAGAATTTTGAAATGAATCATCAGATTACACCCAAATCATAATACCTGCCTGGCGAAAATTTTCTTTCGACAATGCGACCATCGGAAAATTTGAATTCAACTTCAATATCGCTATCATTTTGCATGGTAAAATAAATACGCGGATCGGAGGTGGTAAGAAAACCACTACGGCCGGCATTCCAATCTTTGTAATATTTATTCCAGCCCTGCTTCACAGTGATTTTGCGGACAAATTGATGATTTGTTATATTGAAGCCAATCCAGTTATTTTTCTTCTGCTTCTCCTGAGTATTATTCTTCAACAAGCGCAATTGGTCATTTTGCGCCGTCACCAACAAATCAAGATCGCCATCATTATCAAAATCAATCATCGCCGCAGCACGGCCATCCCAAGCTACATCAAGAGATTTATCGCGCGCAGCATCAACAAACTTTTTTTGTTCCGGAGAATAAATTTTGAAGCAATCCTTTTGATTGCCGGAAGAACTGGGAAAATTTTTTACGTCAAAAATTCCGCTAGTTTGTGAATCAAAATATGGGGAAACTTTTTTCCCTATAGCCTCTTCATTTGGCAATGAAGCCATTGTCATCATTTTAAAATCACCTTCAGCATTGCTGTTATTTCCATTTTTTTTATCACGTTCAGATGTGATATAGCCATTGGCAACGTAGATATCATTAAATCCATCAATGTTAAAATCAGCAATGGCAGCAGACCACGCCCAATTACAATTATCGATGCTATATTTCTCCGCCTCATCGATAAGCAATTTTTGTTTTTTGTTGTAATGCCAGTAAAAATTTCCTTTTTCCTGATAATCCTTGATCCAGATATTTGAGATATAAAGGAAAGGATAAGGATCACCTGGAAGATAGTTGGTTGCAACGCTCATGCCATTTCTTCTATCAGGATAAAAAAATTTCTCTGAAACATTTGTTATCTGGAAATTGTTGAAATTATAAATTCTATCATCACCAAAATCATTGGCTACAACCAGCTCATCCACATCGTCATTATCAAGATCGGTAATCATGGCATCAAAGCTCCATCTTGCCTTCGGCTCAGACAACTCAATTCTGGTTAAATCATTGGCATAAATCGTATTGAAATTGCCATTTTTCTCTTCAACAGAGCCCTTGCCATTAAAAATTTTCATTATTTTCATTATCTGTCTACTGACCTCATTTTTATCACCAAGCATATCGAGACTAGACATTTCAAGAGTTTTTTGCCATTTGTCGTTCCAATATCGAAGCAGCATAATATCGAGCTTACCATCTCTATTAAAATCATGAGGCAATGCAGATATTGAACCTGTACAATCCTTACTTAAAGGATGATTTTCTTGATAAATAAATTTTTGCCCATCATTCCAAAAAAATTTGGAACATTTGATTGAAACAATCAGCAAATCTTGATTACCATCCGCATCGAAATCAAAAAGATACGGAGCAACATTGCTGTCGAATGGATCATCATGCGGTATCAAATCCTTCTCAAGCAATGATTCGTCCAACTTAAAACCACGTCCGCGATCATTGAGATAAAATTGCGGCAAACTTCCGGCAGTAGAACTCACCACAACAAAATCCTGAAATCCATCATGGTTAAAATCTGCCACAGCAATACCCGGAACAAAAAACAACGAAACAAAAAACGAAACAACTTTTTGGTCTTTGTAATAGTTTTTATTGTTCTGATGAATAAATGACGGCGATATCGAATCCGACGCATCAGAAAAAATTATGCCGTAATCCTCAACCTTCTCATTATCAAAAAAATAACGTTTGGATAAACCAGCCCCGAAAACCACCAACAACACCAAAATTCCAAGATAATTACTTTTCATTTCCGCTTCTAGAGCCTGTTTTCAAACCCACCACATTTCGCTTTTGCCCAAATTTTGGCTCGTTTTTTGGCAAAATTTTTTGCTGTATGCCAGATACAGCGGCAAAATTTTGCCAAAAAGTCGCACAAAATTTGGGCAAAATCGAAACGCGCTGGGTTTGAAAACAGGCTCTAAAAATTGGCATTAACGACAATACAATAAACAACCCATAAAAATTACCGTAAGGAATAAAAAACAGACGAAAGATCATATCAATTGCCGCCATAAAAAATGTGTAGATAAATTGTCTGGAAATTGAAGTCGGCGCGGTTCTAGGATCGGTAATCATATTAAAAGAAAATAACAACATTGATGCTGAAGTTAAAATCTGAATATTGGACAAAAAGTCCGCAAAAGAAAAATCGCTTCTAACCAACGCAAAAAAGCAAAAATTTAGAAACCAAAATAATACGGTAAAAAACTGCCCGGCCATCAAGCTGATAATAAATCCAGCAATAAAAAATATAACCACCGCCGCAACACTTCCTGCAAAAACCATACCGGACAGATTCAGATTTCCCTCATATAAAATCAACATCACCACTATGCCAAAATTTGACGGGTTGTACAAATGTCTGCCGTCAACTCGAATAAAAAACTTCGACAAAATCGCCAATATGGTTGCCATGAAATATGGCGTGGCGGAAGTCGCATCAATTATAAGTGAAGAACTTAATGCCGCCAATATCGCGCTTACCGGAAAATATGGCTTAACACCGCGAAAATGTTGAATTGAAAGCTCCAATGTTATTGCCAGAAATATCATGGCAAACATAACACTAAGCGGACGTTCAAAATAAAAAAGAAGCCGCGCTGCAACCGAATATGAGAATATACCAACCAGCTGCAAATAAAATGCGATGCGTAGAATTTTTTGCTTTTTATCAGCGTTATTTTCGAGGAAAAAACCCATCAAAATATTTTTTTCATTTGCTCAAGCGCTCTGCGCATATTTTCCTCATCGTGAATCAGGGAAAATCTGACAAAACCTTCGCCATTCTTGCCAAAAGCGCTGCCAGGAGTTGCTGCTACACTGATTTCTTCAATCATTTTTTTACAGAAATCAAATGAAGAAAATGCAGAAAATTTTTGCGGCAATTTTGCCCAAAGAAACATGCTGGCTTTTGGTTTTTCAACTTTCCATCCCAGTTCGGTTTCAAATAAATTCACTAAAAACTCACCGCGATTTTTGTAAAGTGCACGCAAATTTTTGAGATATTCATCGCTTTTTTCTGACAAAGCATCGGCAGCAACTATCTGCAATGGATTGAATGAGCCGTAGTCGAGATAGGATTTAATTTTGTAAAGTGCATTGATGAGAATTTTATTTCCCGCTGCAAAACCAACACGACATCCGGCCATGGAATAGCTTTTGGAAATGGAAGTAAATTCAATAGCGATATCTTTGGCACCAGGCACTTCAAGGATTGAATGCGGTTTGTCTTTTTCGCTGAAATAAAGCTCGCAATAAGCCAAATCGGAGATGATGTAAATTTGGTGTTTTTTACAGAAATCAACTAACTCGCGATAAAAATCCAGATCGGCAATTTCGGTTGTTGGATTGCATGGATATGAGACGATAACCGCTTGTGGCTTGTGGCTTTTTGACTCCACATGTTTTTTAAATTTTACCAAAAAATCCATCGCCGAAATTGCATTGATGTGATTGGTTTTTCCCTTCGAAATTACAAAGGCAAAATTGTGAATCGGATAAAATGGCGAAGGGGTGCAGATGTAATTTTTATCATCGGAAATCGCGGTTGCCAGAGAAGCAATGCCCTCTTTCGCGCCAATCGTAACAATGGTTTCCGACTTATAATCAAGTTCAACCAGGAAACGTCTTTGATAATAATCACACAGAGATTTTTTTAGAATTTCGATTCCACCAACAACAGAATAGCCAAAAAGTTTTGGATCGCGCGCCAAGGAAGAAAGCTTTTCCATCACATGTTGTGGCGGCGCAGAATCGGGATTTCCCATACCAAAATCCAGAATCTTCATGCCGCGCAAAGCAGCATCAGATTTGAGCTGGTAAATAGCAGAAAAAATGTAGGGCGGAAGTTTTTCGGTGAGATAAAATTTATTTTGCACTGTTTATAAAAATAGATCCTGAAACAAGTTCAGGATGACAGGAAAGAGAAGATCATAAACAGTTTCTTAGATCGACCAAAAACTCATCAATCTTTTCTTTCGTAATCCCTGGCATACAGATGATGTGAGCGCTATTTCCTTCATTGGCTAATTGCCATTTCACACAAATTTCATCTGATGGTTTCGGGAAAACAACAGTGATCGAATTTTCATTGCGCCAGGCGGCAAGCCCGATTTCCTTGAGTTTGAAAGTGACATATTCTGCAAGCTCCATGCTGGCAATTGCGCGTTTTTTCAAACCATCCTTGCCAAGCTTTTTAATGGCATACCATAAAAACAAAGGTGCATGACCATTGCGTGAACCGGTTATGGTTGTATCTACCGTGCCAATATAGGGAATGACTTTTCCGATGCGATCTTTGTAATTTTTCTTCACCAAAACCACGCCGCATGGAATTGGCGAACCGATGAATTTATGGCCGGAAATTGCAATCGAATCAGCGCCGTGCGAAAAATCAAAGCCCTGACCTTTCTCAAGTAAAGCAAGATAAATACCGGAAAGCGCAGCATCGCAATGGACGTAGTAATTGCGGATGGCCGAGGCTTTTAGCGCTTGTTTAATTTTGGCAATATCATCTTTGGCTTCAGTCATCGTCGTGCCAATATTTGCAACCATAATCGCTGACCGATCACGATGCGTGTGAACGACTTCCTTCAAATCTTCATAATCAATCTCGCCATTATCCTGAGCACGAATCATGATGCTTGGCATGTTGAGCAAGCTGATATTTTTTTGCACCGAATAATGCGTAGCTTCGGAATAATAGACCATGCCTTGCGGATAAACCTCGCGCGCCACATAAAGCCCGTAAAGATTTCCCTCCGAACCGCCATTGGTCACATAGCCCCAGCTATTGTCTTTCGGCGCTTTGAAAATTTCGCAAAAAAACGAAATCACTTCGCGCTCAAGCGAACGCGAATTTAAATCGTAAAGCGATTCAACCAGCGGATCGCCGAGATTGTTGAGCGGATAAGCCAAAAGCGGATAAAGCTCGGAATAATCAAAATCCTGCGCAATAGGATAGCCAATGAGACGCAAGGCGCGATCTTTCACAAGTTCGACATATTTTTGCAGACGTTCTTTGCTTTGCTGATCCATAAATTGTTCTTTAGTTAACCTACTTTGAAAAAGGAGGTGGCGCGAAGCGCCGTAGGATTTCAAAAACCTCCTTTGAAAAAGGAGGTGGCTGATTGCGAAGCAATCAGACGGAGGATTTATGG
>Ga0155951_109_pt1 | contig 6911 bp, 2 predicted proteins | sample RifCSPlowO2_02_FD_107605 | JGI IMG/M metagenome (GOLD analysis project Ga0155951, IMG submission 107605) | Alphaproteobacteria bacterium RIFCSPLOWO2_02_FULL_40_19 | reverse complement strand
TGCTTCAATTTCGGTGAAAATGTGATCTTTGGTTTTGCTGTTTTTATCTTCTGAATCAGTAAAAATATCTTCGGCCATATTGAATCTAAAACCAACAGACAAGCCAGCTCCAACCGCACTTTCTGAGAAGCTTTTATTTGGTACCGCTCCGCTTGCAACGGTTGAGCTACCACCATCCAGTGCTGCAAATGACTGGTTTGCAAAAAGCAATGTGGAAACAGATAAAGAAATTATTGTTAAAAATCTAAGCTTCATGAATTTAATTTTTTTTGGTTAATAGTGATAAACACTCGGTTAAACTAGCGGAGTTCTTGGCTGACATTTTACCATCAGCAATCTCAACTTGTTCCAAGTTATTCTGGCGCTTAGCTTCACAAGCTATCTTACATACTTCAGCCTTGTTGTTGCAAATTTCTTCTTGAATAGAAGCGGAAAATGCAGAGGCGCTCCATGCAAAACAAAAAACAGATGTAAAAAATATCTTCAAAAATTTCATATTTCTTATTTTATTGGTTAGAAGGCAAAATCATTGTGATCTAAGTGAATCTCTCCTGCTAATTTTACCGCAAAGTTAGAATTTGGATCATCAATTATGGTGTTACCACCTTCAAAGTAATATTCGATTCCGTGAGCAGAAGAATTGCTACCTTGACCCTCAGTTACAGAATCAAATCCAAGGCTTGAGAGATTTATTTTATCATCGAAGCGAATGAAGTCCAGTACGATATCGGTTTCGCTGTCTGTTGAATCGGTAAGGTCAGTAAAGATAAATTGATCATTGCCAGCACCGCCAATCATAACGTCAGCTCCCGCTCCGCCAGTTAAAGAATCGTTTCCATCATAACCTTTGATAATATCATTTCCATCGCCACCAAGCATAGCATCATTTCCTCTTCCGCCAACTATATGATCATTCCCGCCCGCACCATTGATAGTGTCATTCCCATCATTACTCCAAAGATAATCATTTCCTTCAGAGCCATTAATGGTAACGCTGCCGTAAGTAAATATGTTGGACGAAAGATCAATTATATCATTGCCGCCAAGGGCGTTAATAATTTCAATACCAAATAATCTGCTGCCACTGATGGTTGGGTTATCAGAAATCAAATCATCCAGGAAAATACTATCATCACCCTCGGTCAGATAAAGCGTGTCTAAATCCCCCTTTCCACCATCAAAAGCATCGTAACTTCTTATTTTTCCTGCCACATCTATTGAATCTCCCGTATAAGAATTTATGGCAACATAGCCAGCACCCCAAACATTATCAGTGACGTACATGATGTCGTCATCTCCTTCGCCTGCAAAAATTAAATCTGTTTTGCCAATATTGGCAAAAACTGTGTCATTTCCGCTGGTTGATTCAATGATATTAATTCTGTCATCATTTCTAACTTTGAGAGATTCTTTAACCACTAAAGTAAATAATGTTTTGATTTCAAACTCACCATCACTTGCCACCAAAATCAGATTAATTGCCCCAACGTCATTGTTGGTGGCGTTAATTCTAATAGTGTTTTTACTATTGCTGATCCAATCCAAAACATCGCTGCCATCTTCCATTTCAAGCCTTACCTCTAAATTATCACTATCAACATCGGCAAATATTTTAGAAATATCAATCTCTTCCAGCTGATCAGCCCGAACCATTTGATCACTCAGGCTATTTTTAATGGTTGGTGCGTCGTTAACATTGGCAACATTAAGATTGACTGCTGAGATATTGGAAATCGTGCCGTTAGAGTCTTTAATGGCGTAGGTAAATTGATCAGCTCCAAAATAGTTTTTGTTGGATCTGTATATTATCTGATTATTTGCATTTAAAAAAACTGTGCCATGAAGGACGCTGCCAAGTAAGATATTTTCTCTTTTTAGAGTTTCATCCTCAATGTCCGCATCATTGCTTAAAATATCGATAACATTATCAGAATCTTCCAGAACATTTATTTGATCATCAACGGCAACGGGGCTGTCATTAACGCTGGCAATATTTATTACCAATTCTTTAGTAATTTCGCTTTGACCATCAGTAACTGTATATTCAATGGTTTCGGTACCGTGGTAATTGGCATTTGGGGTATAAATTATTGAACCATTATCAATAACAACTGAGCCACTTTGGGCGCCATCAACATTAGTTATAGCCAGATAATCGCCATCCAAATCTGTGATGTTATTTAAGATATCAAATACAATTTGATGATCCTCATAAGAATTAAATATTCCTTCAATATTGATTTGCGGAACATCATCAACATTATTGATCGCAAGATTAATTTGTTTAGAAGTCAATCCGCCATTGCCATCGCTAATCACATAGTTAAAACTATCTGATCCAAAATAATTTGGATATGGTGTGTAGGTGATTTTGCCGTTTTCTATTGTAGCAATTCCGTGTGCCGGAGAGCTAACGCCAGTTATTGCTAAAGCATCGCCATCAACATCGCTGGCAAATTGTAACACATCAATTATCGCAACATTATCTTCATCCAGACTTTGAGAAGCCAAAGTGGCAATTGGCAAATCATTAACCGATTCTATGGCGATGTTAAAGTTTTTAACTATTTGAGTTTTGCCATCGCTGACTGTGTATTCAATGGTTTCGCTACCAAAATAATTGGCGTTTGGAATGTAAGTTAATTTATTATCAACGATGAGAATCTGACCATTATCAGCGCCGCTAACATTGGTTATGGTTAAAGTATCTTCATCATCAATATCGTAAGAATTTTTTAAAACATCGATGATCAAAATGTTGTCTTCCTTGATTATTTTATCTTCAACATTTTGAACAATAGGGGCATCATTGCCCGCTAATATCTTGATGGTTAACTCTTTGGTAATGACGCCACCATTGCTATCTTTTATGGTATAAATCAAAGAATCATTTCCGTTATATTGACTATCTGGCTTATAAATAATCTTGCCGCCAATAATATCGGCAATGCCGTTTGCTGGTTGACTAATAGCGATTATATTAAACTCATCACCATCAACATCGCTGACATTTGCCAAAACATCAATCAATATGGTGGCGTCTTCATTGACTGTAACATTGCTTAAATTAGCAACTGGCAAATCATTTACAAAATTAATCAGCAAATTGATAGTGTTGGTTTTGATGATATTGCCGCCAGAATCTTTAATGCGATAACTTAACTCTCTAACGCCATTAAAATTTGCTTCAGAATTATAAGTAATCAGACCAGTAGAAGAATCATAGCTGGCTTTAGCATCGTCAAACACCACATTTGCTATTCTACTTCCTTCAATTTGATCTAAAGATATGACTAAGGCTTGATCTTCAGTGCCAATAAAGGATTGGTTCTGCAGGTTAATCGCTGAATCAACGCCATTTTTAAAAGATATTCCTTCAACTCTTGAGCCGCTGCCATTGCCAATAAGCTGATCTTGAATTGCCAATGAATCATTCAGATTATTTTTAATTTTAATGATCAAATCTCTGCCATTATCACTTCTGGAAAATATCAGATTTTGTTTTTTAATAGAACTTTCAAAAGCGATAAAATCGCCATGATTATTAATGCCGTCAATGATGGTGTCGTTGCCATCACCAAGGTTGTAAATATAGGTATCGCTGCCACCGCCACCAAATAAAATATCATCTCCCGCCCCACCTTCAATAATGTTATTGCCAGCATCGCCGGTTAAGGTGTCGGCATAATTTGAGCCAATAATATTTTCAAAATTAGAAATAACATCACCCTGGGCATCGCCGCCAGATACGGTGTTACTGGCAATATTAACCACAACAGCAGAAGATGAATTAAGGTAAGAAATAGTGTCACCATTAACTTCAGAGCCTTCGCCACCATTTATAACATCAGCTCCCAAACCACCTTCAAGAACATCATCACCAACCTCACCAGAAATATTGTCATTACCAACTCCGCCTTCTATTTTATCATTTCCTACACCACCAACCAAAACATCATTGCCATCGCCACCATTGATAAAATCATTGCCATTGCCGCCATAAATTTCATCGTTGCCAGAATCGCCAAATAAGCGATCATTGCCCGAAGACATCCAGATTTTGTCATTGCCAGTTCCGCCATAGACAACGGAATCACCATAAGAATATTTTTGGGTAGAAAAGTTGATAACATCATTTCCAGCTCCGGCGTGAATTACAGAAATATCTTGAACTCTTGCTGTTGCTGAAGCGCCAGCCGCATCACTTCCAGAAGCTGAAGTTGGATCATCAAGAGCCAAAACATCATTACCCTCGGTCATTATAATTGTATTAACACCAGAGCCACCGATGAATTTGTCAAAGGTGCGGTTGTAGCCTGTGATGTCGATGAGTTGGGAAGTGTAGAAGTTCTTTGTAGCAAAATAATCCGATATTGTGAGCTGATAGTTTACTTGCGTTATGTCATTATCACAATATCCGTAAAAACCATCTTTCTGCCGATATAATGAGGTAGCAAAAATTTCAGGATGATCATATATCCATGCCCATTGCTGACCAATTTTTTTTGGATCATATGTATTTTTCCCAGAAACAACAATGTCGTCATTAATGTTTATATTGTTATTGGCTTGATATGTTTCGGTTGGAAGAAATTTAAACGAGACAATCTCATCACCTCCAAATTTTCCACTGTTGCGATACTCAAACCGTATCAAAAATTCATGATATATTTCAAAACCTGTATTGTTATATTTCGAATCCCCCTCATACCTCAAAATATCATCCCCGCCTTCACCGTAGAGTTCATCACTTCCTTTGCCGCCCCAAAGCTCATCATTTCCATCGCCACCATAAATTTTATCATCACCGGCATCGCCAAACAAAATATCTTCACCATTGGTTCCAAAAAGAATGTCGTTATTTTCTCCGCCGCTTAATCCGATCTGGAAGTTTAAGGAAGTGATGTCAGAAGTTGCGATATTTTCGATGATAATTTGCTGGCCATTATTAAGGGCAATTTCAACATTGCTGCCGTTTTGAGTCATTCCCGCCTGAATATCAGCAAAGGTAATTGGGTTTTGGTAATTTACTTTGAGGATGATTTTATCTTCGGTTTTGTTCCAGTTTTTTAGGCGATCGATGCTACTGCTTGCGCTGTTTTCTTTGGTGAGAATGATGATGTCAGAATCAGCACCGCCATCAAGAATGTCCGAGCCTTCGCCATCAACCAAAATATCATTTCCGGCCCCACCATAAATTAAATCATCGCCAGCACCACCCTCCAAAACATCACCACCCAGACCACCATAAATTTCATCATTTCCGGTATCACCATAAATTCTATCACTTCCCGATTCGCCATAAAGCTTGTCATTATCAGCGCCGCCTTCAATCCAATCATCGGAATCACCGCCTTTGATTTGGTCGTTTCCGGCATCGCCTTTTAAAATGTCAGCACCGCTTCCACCGTAAATATAATCAACTCCTGCACCACCGGAAATCTGATCAATTCCGGTGTCTCCAAAGATCGTGTCATTACCATCTTCACCATTAATCACATCATCTCCCGCTCCGCCGGAAATGTAATCGTCTCCAGCGCCCGCATTGATTAGATCAAATCCTTCTTGGCCGTAAATTGTGTCATTGCCACTTCCTGAGGTAATTGCATCATTGCCACCATTACCGTAGATCAGGTTATTACCATCTCCGGCATTAATCATATCTCCTTCATCATTGCCTTCGATTTTGTCATTTCCAGACCCGGCATTAATTACGTCATATCCAGCACCGGCAATTATGATGTTATTTCCTTCATTATCGGTGATTCTGTCATCACCGCCATTGCCTTCGAGATAATCATCTCCTGAGCTGCCACTAACAGTATCATTTCCTTCATTGGCATAAATTGTGTCATTGTCAGAACCGCCATCAAGATTGTCATTTCCGCTACCGCCATAAATTAAATCTTCACCAGCCTGACCATAAACATTATCAGCTCCGGCACCGCCGTGAAGAATATCATTTCCTTCACCACCATAAAGATTGTCATTGCCATCGCCACCATGCAGCTGATCATCCCCCTTTCCCCCATAAACATTTTCAGACCACCAATGTCCCACAATCCTGTCATTACCCTGAGTGCCTCCAAGGTTGCCTTCGTAGTGTTTATACCAAACTGTGTAATGACCACCAAACTTGCTGCGCTTTTCTTTTTTACTACGCCATTCAACTTGGTTGTATTTTTCGTAATCGATATCTTCCTGCTCACCGGAACTGTTGTAGTTGCTGGCATTGTAAGTTGAGGCAGGATTGGTTTGTTCGCCCTGAACCTGCATGATGTCATTATAACCAAGAGCCAGCTCTTCCTGAATAGAAGTGTCGATGTTGGCGTAAGTTGATGTCGTGTAAGAGATGCTGTTATCGCCGTTAATGGTGATGTTGGTCAGATCGATTGATTTTCCATCAGCAAACTCGATCTTTTTTAACTTCTCTCCACCAGTGAACTGGTCAGTAACGGTGATTTGATCAGATAGTAAGGTTCCAAGATCATTCTTGAACTGGATGAGAAGATTATTGCCGGATTTGGTTAGAACTGCTTTGTTGGTTACGTTGTCGCTGAGCTTGGAGTTGATGTCAGAAAGTTTTAGAGTATCGCTTCCGGATGTATCAGTATCGGTGATGGTATCTTGACCATCTCCGAGTCTGAAGATGATGGTGTCATTTCCTTCACCGGCGGTGATGGTGTCGTTACCGGTTCCGCCAAGGATTACATCATCTCCTGCACCACCGTCTAATGTGTCATTGCCGTCAGCGCCGATTACATAGTCATTGCCGAGTTCGCCGGAAAGAGTGTCATTTCCATCGGCGCCAAAGATGATGTCATTGCCGAGGCCGCCAAAGGCGAGGTCGTTTCCTTCGCCGGTGTTGATTATGTCATTTCCTTCATCGCCATAGATGATGTCTACACCTT
>Ga0155951_107_pt1 | contig 12707 bp, 11 predicted proteins | sample RifCSPlowO2_02_FD_107605 | JGI IMG/M metagenome (GOLD analysis project Ga0155951, IMG submission 107605) | Alphaproteobacteria bacterium RIFCSPLOWO2_02_FULL_40_19 | reverse complement strand
AAATCACCCGTCATCGCACTTCGTGCGATGCCACCCTCTTTTTCAAAGAGGGTTATTTTTATTTTTTTTCACAAAGGGTTTGTGGAAAATTGTTCGATAAGTTTTTTGATGTCATCTCTGTTTTGCCTTGCCACTCTTTTTGCCTCAATGATTGAGCGGATTTTTTGATAGGTGGCGTTGAGATCATCATTTATCAAAATGAAATCATATTCGTCATAATGACTGATTTCGCTGCGGGCTTTTTTCATACGGTCTTGCACTATTTCTTCAGGATCGGAAGCGCGGGCGCGCAGGCGTCTCTCTAACTCTTGCATTGATGGTGGAAGGATAAAAATCAAAACAACTGAATCACGATCAGATTTTTCCTTAATCTGTCGCGCCCCTTGCCAATCAATGTCAAACAGCACACAATTGCCCTTTTTTATTTCTTCCTCAACCATCTTTTTTGGCGTTCCATAATTATGATCAAAAACCTTGGCGTTTTCCAAAAATTCTGCGTTTTTTTTCATCTCATCAAACTCGTTTTGTGAGATAAAAAAATAATGCTGACCATCAATTTCCTGTGGTCTTTTGATTCTTGTCGTTGCTGAAACAGAAAGTTTTATTAGTGGATCGTTCTGGATAATCATGCGGCAAAGTGTTGATTTGCCAGCACCGGAAGGAGAAGAAATGATAATCAGGAAGGGCTGGTGATTGATAAACATCACCAGCAATTTTTAAATTTGCGAAGCACGCCTCACTCTCCGTCTTTAATAATCGAAAGATCAGGTGCATCTGGAGCTTTCATGCCAACGACATGATATCCGGCGTCAACGTGAAGAGTTTCGCCAGTAACACCGTTACCAAGAGATGAGAGAAGAAAAACCGCAGCACCACCAACATCTTGCAAGCTGATATTGCGGCGTAGCGGAGCGTTATATTCATTCCATTTGAAAATGAGACGGAAATCGCCAATGCCGCTTGCGGCAAGGGTTTTAACCGGACCTGCGGAAATTGCGTTAACGCGGATATTGTCTTTGCCCATATCCATGGCGAGATAACGCACGGAGGCTTCAAGCGCTGCTTTGGCAACGCCCATGACATTGTAATGTGGCATCACTTTTTCAGCGCCATAATAGCTCAAAGTGATTATCGAACCGCCGCCGGCTTTTTTCATCAAACCTTCAGCTTCTTTAGCAATTGCAACCAGTGAAAAAGCGGAGATGTTCATGGTGTTGGCGAAATTTTCTGGAGAGGTGTGCAGATATTTCCCGCGCAATTCTTCTTTATCGGAATAGGCGATGGCGTGAACGACAAAATCAAGCTTTCCCCATTTTTTATCGAGTTCTTCAAAAACCTGTTTGACTGAGGTGCTGTCAGTGACATCGCATGGAAGAACGATATCAGAGCCAACTGAAGCTGCCAAAGGTTCAACACGTTTTTGTAAGGCTTCGCCCTGATATGTGAAAGCCAGATCAGCGCCGAATTTTTTGCATTCTTCGGCAATGCCCCAGGCAATTGAACGATTATTTGCTACGCCCATGATTAGGCCTTTTTTTCCCGCTAGAATTGTCATAGAGATTTAGTTTAGTTGTACAGCCAAGGGGTTTCTTGTCTGTTTTTTGATTCAAAATCAGAAATTTTGTTTTCTTTTTGCAGAGTTAATCCGATGTCGTCAAGCCCTTCAATGAGGCAGTGTTTCTTAAAGGGATCGATTTCAAATTTATAAATTTTATTGCCGGCGCGTAATTCCTGATTTGGCAGATCAATGGTGAAATTGTTGTTTTCAGCTTTTGCGAACTCAAGCAATTCATCAATTTGATCATGAGGCAGAATGATTGGCAGAATGCTGTTTTTGAAACAATTATTGTAAAAAATATCAGCAAAAGATGGCGCGATAACAGAGTAAATTCCGAAATCTGCCAAAGCCCACGGTGCGTGCTCACGGCTTGATCCACAACCAAAATTATCGCGTGCAACCAGAATTTTGGCATGGCGGAATTCTGCTTTGTTTAAAACAAAATCGGGAATTTCTTTGTCGTTTAAATCGAAGCGCATTTCATAAAAAAGCGCTTGGCCAAGACCGGTTCTTTTGATGGTTTTAAGAAATTGTTTTGGAATGATCATATCGGTGTCAATATTGACTAGCGGCAAAGCGGCGGCGATTGATGTCAGAGTTGTAAATTTTTCCATGAATTTTGATTGTAAATCGAGTTGGCGCATGAAACCAATGACCTTAAAAATTACAAGGTAATTTTGGGTGGTTTTATATACCCATTCCAGCTGAAGAAGCCGATTTATGACGAAGCATTTTTGAGAAAAAATTGCGACGGAGAATGCAGGCTGTATCAAGTGATACAGCCAAATTCTCCGAGCAAATTTTTACCAAAAAGGCGAAGTCAGAAATTGGCTTCTTCAGCTGGAATGGGTATAGATCCTGAAACAAGTTCAGGATGACATTTTTGATGAGTTTCTACATCTCGCGTCATCCTGAACTTGTTTCAGGATCTATTTGATTTATATCCCTCTCAATCTGCTGCTTTAACTCCCCAAGCGAAGCAAATTTTTTTTCCTCGCGAATGAAATCAAGAAATTCGACATGAATTTTTTTTCCGTAAATTTCTTTATTAAAGTCGGGAATATTGGTTTCAAAAAGTGGTTCGTCCTGATCTTGATGAAGAGTTGGTTTTATGCCAAAATTTGTGATCGAAGAAAATTTTTGGTTGAGATGCGGAATAAAAGTTCTGGTTTTGTAAACGCCAAATTTTGGTTTAATAATGTGCGGTTTTACCGCAAGATTCATGGTTGGAAAGCCTAGTTGCGATGCCAGTTTTTTTCCTTCATTGACGATGCCAGTAATTGAAAAATTTCTGCCCAAAATCTCATTTGCTTCTGAAATTTTTCCTTCGGTGATGAATTTTCGTATTGAACTTGAGGAGCAAGTGCGATTAGCGATTTTTGTCGGAGAAATTTCATTCAAACCAAAATGGGACTGTCGCAAATCCCCATTTCTTACCATTTTTAAACTCGACGAGCCCTTGTAAATCAAGGGTTCAGATTTTTCAGAAAGTTGATTTGCGACATGGCCAAAATCGAATTTTTCCAGCATCTTGAAATTTCCTTCGCGATTTTTGCCGAAAGTAAAATCATAACCGATGGTAAGATGCTTGATATTCAAGGTTTCAAGCAGAATTTTTTGCACAAAATCTGGCGCAGAAATTTCGGATAATTTTTGGTTAAAGGGCAAAATGATTACCAAATCAATTTCTTCATCGTGAAAAATTTTTAACTTTTGCGCCAAGCTGGTGATACGGAAATCTCCAGGTTTTTCAGGATGCAAGAATGCAATTGGATGCGGTTCAAAAGTTAAAATTCCCGAAGCCAGATTTTTTTCTTTGGCAATTTTTTTTACTTGTTTGAGTATCGCAGAATGTCCCAAATGTACACCGTCAAAATTGCCGATTGTAAGCGCGAGAGGTGTTATTGATTTTGAACAGTTTTTTAGATTACGAATGACTTTCATCAGATTCTTTTTGCTGATTTTTTTGATTGTTTTGCCGGCTATGGCCGATGATTTTTCTCACGGAATTTCTATCTTTGGCGATCTCAAATATCCAAAAAATTTTCAGAGTTTTGATTATGCAAATCCTAACGCCCCAAAACGCGGCGAAGTAAAATTTGGTGTTGAAGGTGGATTTAATTCTTTGAATCAGTTTATTTTAAAAGGCATTCCGGCATCAGGCCTGTCCTATCTTTACGACAGTTTAACCGAAAGCGCCGATGATGAAATTTCTTCGCGCTACGGACTTGTTGCCGAAGCGATCAATCTTGCGTCCGACAAAAGCTGGATTGAGTTTAAGCTACGTAAAGAAGCGCGTTTTCATGATGGTATCGCAATTACTGCCGATGATGTTGTTTTTACTTTTAACAAGCTGATTGCTGAAGGTCATCCGTCCTACAAAATGGCATTTCGCGATGTTTTTGCGGCAAAAAAAATTAACCCACATTTGGTGCGTTTTATTTTCAAAAATAATCGCAATCGCGATTTGCCATTGCTTGTGGCATCACTTCCGGTTTTGCCAAAACATTTTTACGAAAAAATTGATTTTTCTAAAACTACATTACAACCACCTCTCGGCTCTGGTCCTTACAAAATCAAGGAAGTAAAGCCAAATCGTTCAATTGTTTATCAACGTGCAAAAGATTATTGGGCAAAAGATTTGCCGGTGAATCGCGGGCGCTATAATTTCGATCAAATCACTTTTGATTATTATCGCGATGCCAATGTTTTGGTCGAGGCTTTCAAATCGCAAAAATATGATTTTCGTCAGGAAAATGTAGCGCGCAAATGGGCTACTGCATATGACATTGATGCCATTAAAAATGGTGAGATCATCAAGCGTGAAATCATGCACAGCTTGCCTGCGCCTATGCAAACATTTGTTTTGAATTTACGTCGTGAAAAGTTCCAAAATATCGCTTTGCGCCAGGCGTTGACTTATGCCTTTGAGTTTGAATGGCTAAAAAATCACATTTTTTATGGCGCTTACAAGCGCACGGAAAGTTATTTCGCCAATTCGGAATTTGGGTCTAAAAATGTTTACTTACCGCAATCAAATGGCGATGGTTTTAACCGTGAAAATCTTTTGAAGGCGCGCGAAATCTTGCTTAAAGCCGGATATAAATTTTTGGATGGAAAATTAATTGATCCAAAAACCGGCGAAAAAATCACCATCGAATTCCTCATCGATCAGGCCAGTTTTGAAATGATCATTGCGCCTTTTGTTAAAAATTTGCGCAAACTTGGAATTGAAGCAAAAGTGCGATTGGTTGAGGAAAATCAATATCAGACGCGGGTTAATGATTTTGATTTTGATGTCATTACTGCGGTGTTTGGGCAATCAACAATTCCCGGAGATGAACTATTTGCTTATTTTCATTCTTCGCAAAAAGACATTAAAGGCAGTCGAAATTTATCCGGTTTGGATGACAAAATTATTGATGATTTGGTAAAAAAAATCTTACATGCCAAATCAAAAAATGAGCTGAAAAATCTTACACAAAAACTTGATTTGAGGTTACTTACAAACCACTACACCATTCCGCAATGGCACAATAATTCCTACAGAATCCTATATCGCGATATTTTCGAATTTCCAAAAATTAAGCCAAAATATTCATTGGCTGTGGATAGTTGGTGGGTGAAATAATTTGTGTTTTGGTATAGAATTTATGATATAAAAATTTCCAAACCATAAATTCTAAATTTTAATTTTATGTTCATTCAAACCGAAGAAACGCCAAATCCTGCAACTCTGAAATTTATTCCGGACGGGCAGGTTGTTGTCGAAAAAGGAAGTGTCGAATTTAAAAATCAAAAACAGGCTGGAGCCAAGTCGCCATTGGCAACACAGCTTTTTGAAATTTCCGGAGTTGAAGCGGTTTTTTTGGGACATGATTTTATCACCATTACAAAATCTGAAAAAACCGATTGGCAAAAAATCAAAGCAGAAATTCTGGCGACGATCATGGATTTTTTTGTCACCGGCAAGTCAGTGATGTTTGAGCAAAAAATTGCGGAAAATATTTCAACAGAAGATTCGGAAATCGTTAAACAAATCAAAGAACTTATCAAAATCAAAGTGCGTCCGGCCGTTGCCATGGACGGTGGTGATATCATTTTCCATTCTTTTGAAGATGGCATTGTGCGCCTGGTTTTAAAAGGCTCGTGCTCCGGCTGTCCAAGCTCAACTATCACCTTGAAAAACGGAATTGAAAATATGCTCAAGCATTACATTCCGGAAGTTGAAGCGGTTGAGCAGGTTGAAGAGGACTAGAGCCTGTCTTAAAACCCAACGTGTCTCGATTTTCCATAAATTTTGGCTCGTTTTTTAGGAAATTTTTGCGCTCGTAGCTCAACTGGATAGAGTGTTGCTTTCCGAAGGCAAAGGTTGGAGGTTCAACTCCTCTCGAGCGCACCATTTGATTATGAAAAAAGACGTTGTTACTGCAGCAATGATAATTATCGGCGATGAGATTCTCTCCGGACGTACTGCTGATTCCAATCTGAATTTTCTGGCGCAAAATTTAACCAAAATGGGAATTTCTCTGCGCGAGGTACGCGTGATTCCTGATGTTGAGAATGAAATTATTGATGCTGTTTTAGCCATGCATAAAAAATTTGATTATGTTTTTACTTCCGGCGGGATTGGTCCAACGCATGATGATATTACTGTTTCGTCAATCGCAAAGGCCTTTGGTAGGATTCCCAAAGAAAAGCCGGATTTCAGTTTCAAAATTGAAAATGTTTTTATTTTGGCTGGCGTGCCGCGGATTTTTCAGAAAATGTTTTTTTCGGCGCAAAAAGAATTGGCTGGCGGCAAAAAAATAAAATCGCGTGAAATTAAAGTTTTTTTGCGCGAAGAAAAGATTGCCAAAGATTTTGCTGACTTGCAAAAAAAATATCCGCAAATTGCAATGGGTAGCTATCCTTTTGATGGCGGAACTTCGCTGGTGTTTCGCGGCGCTGAAGAAGATCTGCTTGAAAAAGTGATTGGCGAAATGACGCAAATTCTGCAACATGGAACAAAAGCTTGAGGAAATAAAAAACGAAGACAGCGAGCAAGCGAAGGAATATTTTAATTTTATTAAATCTTCCGTCGCCGATGGCAGTTATTTCAAAGATGCCGTAAACTGGTATTTCTTTCGCTACGTAACACCGATTTGTGACCGCACCTTGTTGATTTTTGGCGCTATGATTGCCGCGGTGGTGTTCTATTTTTTATGGCAGATGATTCAGGGCGCTTTTCCTTTGGTTGTGCAGGAGCCAGTGTTTATCAGGGCAAAAGATCAGTCAAAAATTTTTCCTTCTTTGGTGGCGTTAAAGCCGAAAAAAAGTCAGGCCGATTATGATCAAGCAATCAAGACTGTTGACGAAGCCGTGCTGAAATATCTTCTTTCTGTTTATGTTGAAGACCGTGAGAGTTATGATTTTAGCAAAGCACGAATTGAAGATGTGAATCAGAAATTTAATCGCATCAGAAACACTTCAATGGAATCGGAATATAAAAATTTCCAGCTGATAATGAGCAAAGATAATCCAGCTAGTCCGATTCACAATTTTGGTCAAAATGTGATTAAAAAAATTACCATTGATTCGGTGCATTTTGTTAAAATAGGGACGCAGGATTTTGCCGCTAGAGCTTTGCAATATCTGTCCAATGACATTCCAAAAGAGGCAGAAATCAGATTTTCAGCCATAACCACAACAATCGATGCTTATGGAGAAGCCAAGTATAACAGGGAATCATACCTTGCTAAAATTATTTTTGCTTTTGATGGAGTTGATAAAAACAACAAATCGGGAATTTTAAGATTTACGGTTAATAACTACCAATTGTTTAAAGTGAGATGATTTTATTCGTGCTTCGTGCAGCCTGCGCTGAACTTGTTTCAGTGTGCTTTGTGCTTCGTATTTTTTTTATTTTTTTTATTTTTGTTGCCTCTGCGCAGGCTGCGCAATTGCCGCGTTATCTTGGTTCGGAAAAAAAATTCAGAAGTTTTATTTACAATCCCAATGATGTTTATCGCTATTTCGGGCACTATACCTATCAAGGCTTCATTGAGTTTGAGGAAGGTGAAACTATTGGCACTATTTCAATGGGAAATCCTTCTTTATGGCTGTTTGAGAGTTTGGGAAATCGTCTTTTTCTAAAGCCGGTTGGTGAAGATAATTCTGAAACCAACATGACAATTATCAGCAGCAAAAGAGTTTATCACTTTGAGCTGGTGGCAAAAGAAGCCAAAAGCATCACTGACAAAGATCTGATTTTTGTGGTGAAATTTGTTTACCCTGACGAGAAAGATAAAAACATTCTGGCCTTTCCAAAAATTCCGCCATCTGATGAGCCGGACATGCGCGATTTGAGCGCTTACAACTTCAATTATCAATATACCGGCGAGCCAACGATAGCGCCAATAAAAGTGTTTGATAATGGTGAATTCACCTATTTCCAATTTCCGAAAAAAAACGCCGAAATTCCGGCGATTTTCAATGTTGATGCTGAAGGATATGAATCTTTGGTCAATTTCAGATCAGCGGGAAATTACATCATCGTTGAAAGAGTCGGTGCGCAATTTACTTTGCGAAACGGTTCTGACATTGTCTGTGTTTACAACATGAATCTCTACAGCAGCGGACGTGAAAGAATGTCCACTCTGAAGCGCAAAGATGGAACGCCAAATATCAAAAACTTTCCTGGTTCTGCCACTGAAATTTCACCGCAAAATTCTCCCGTGATGCCAGCGATGCCAGGTTTTCCAAAACTGCCGGGCCAATAAATTTCCTCAAAATGAAAGTCGAAGTTCCAAACTACAACCACAAATTTGCTGAGCAAAAATGGCAAAAAAAGTGGGAAGAAGAGCAGATTTTTAAATTTGATGAAACCTCGTCAAAGCCAAAATATTACGTGCTCGAAATGTTTCCTTATCCATCGGGAAAAATTCACATGGGACATTTGCGCAACTATACAATCGGTGATGCCATAGCGCGTTTCAAAAAAATGCAGGGTTTTAATGTTCTTCATCCGATGGGGTTTGATGCTTTTGGTTTGCCTGCAGAAAATGCAGCTTTGGAGCATAAAATTCATCCGCAAGATTGGACATTAAAAAACATCGCGCAGATGAAGGATGAATTAAAATCAATCGGATTATCTCTCGATTGGAGCCGCGAAATTGCAACCTGCCTGCCTGATTATTACAAACATGAACAAAAAATTTTCCTCGATTTCGTCAAAGCCGGCCTGGCTTATCAAAAAGAATCTTACGTAAATTGGGATCCGATTGATCAAACAGTTTTGGCAAATGAACAAGTTATTGACGGCCGTGGCTGGCGTTCCGGTGCGCTGGTTGAAAAAAAGAAATTGAAACAGTGGTTCCTAAAAGTTTCCGAATTTTCCGAAGAACTTTTGTCTGAACTAAAAAACCTAAAAGGTTGGGACGAGCGCGTCCTAACTATGCAGGAAAAATGGATCGGGAAGAGTGAAGGGCTTTTGATTGAGTTCGTGCTTTGTGCTTCGTGCTTCGTGCTTCGGGAGGATGGGGTTTCTGTTTATACTACGCGTCCCGACACTTTGTTTGGCGCGTCTTTTATTGCCATTTCCCCACATCATCCAATCGCGCAGGAATTGGCAAAAACTGATTCTGAAATCAAAAATTTTATTGATGAATGTAATCGCTGCGCTGTTGATGAGCAAACTATCGAGAAGCAGGAAAAGAAAGGCATCAAAACCCCTTTGCAAGTAATTCATCCGCTTGATGAAAACTGGAAACTTGATGTTTACATCGCCAATTTTGTTTTGATGGAATATGGCACCGGCGCGGTTTTTGGCTGTCCGGCACATGATTTGCGCGATTTTGAGTTTGCAAAAAAATATGATTTGCCGATTCGACAAGTTGTTCGCCCTCACTCCAATATTATTCTCGGACAAACCCCCTCTCCCTTGAGGGGAGAGGGTTGGGGTGAGGGTGATTTGCCTTATCTCGAAGATGGAATTTTAACTAACTCCACCTTCCTTGACGGCCTCACTTGTGCACAAGCCAAAGAAAAAGTTTTTGAAATTTTGTCAGCAAAAAATCAGGCGACAAAAAAAATAAATTACCGCCTGCGCGATTGGGGCATTTCGCGCCAACGTTATTGGGGTTGTCCGATTCCGATAGTTTATCTTGAAGATGGATCAGTGGTTTTGGTGCCGGAAAATGAATTACCGGTTGAATTGCCGCTAGATGTTGAATTCAAAGGCGCTGGAAATCCGCTCGCAGCTCATCCCACTTGGAAATATACCACTTACAAAGGAAGAAAAGCCATTCGCGAAACCGACACTTTTGACACTTTTTTTGAAAGCTCCTGGTATTTTCTACGCTACATTTCACAACCGCAAAACAAGGCTTTTGAGCGCGATCTTGTCAATAAAATCATGCCGGTTGATCAATATGTCGGTGGCGTTGAGCATGCGGTTTTGCATTTGCTTTATGCCAGATTTTTTACCAAAGCGCTAAAAAAATGCGGATATCTCGATGTTTCCGAACCGTTCAAGAATCTGCTTACGCAAGGCATGGTTTGCCATCAAACCTACAAAGATAAAAATACCGGCAAATGGCTTTCTCCGGATGAAGCAATAGGGCGCGATGATGTCATAACCGGCCGCAGCGAAAAAATGAGCAAATCGAAAAAAAATACCGTTGAGCCATCCAGCATTGTTGAAGCCTATGGCGCCGATGTGGCACGCCTATTCATGCTTTCCGACACCCCGCCTTCACGCGATCTCGATTGGTCAGAAAGCGGAATTGATGGTTGTTGGAAATATGTTAACCGCCTGTGGCGCTTAGTCGTAAGTCGTAAGTTGTTAGCTGTAAGTCAGTTTAAAAATGATTCAGAGATTTTAAGAATTACCCACAAAACCATTGCTGCAGTTAAAGACGAATATGAGAAAATGGGCTTCAATCGTGCTATTGCCAAGATTCGCGAGTTTTCAAATGCTTTAGAAAAATTTGAAGAAAATTCGCAAGCGATGAATTTTGCACTAAAAAATTTGGTGATTTTAACTTCACCAATCATGCCACATTTGGCTGAGGAATTATGGGAAAAATTGGGAAATAAAACTTTGGTTTGTGAAGAAAAATTTCCTGATTTTGATCCAGATTTGATTGTTGATGATGAGGTTAACATCGCCATTCAAGTTGCAGGAAAACTACGTGCCATAGTGCAAATGCCAAAAGACCTTACCAATGACGAAATGCAAAAACGCGCTTTCGAAAACGAAAATGTCAAAAAATTTGTTGAAGGAAAAGAGATCAAAAAAGTGATCGTGGTGCAAGGTAGGTTGGTGAATATAGTTTACTGCTGAAAACAAGTTCAACGCAAGCTGTGCAAAATATTCCATACTAAAAACCTCCTTTGAAAAAGGAGGTGGCGCGGAGCCGCGGAGGATTTTTGGGAGACAAACTCCAATTCAAAGTTTGTCTCCCAAAAATCACCCGTCATCGCACTTCGTGCGATGCCACCCTCTTTTTCAAAGAGGGCTAACCTCCTTTGAAAAAGGAGGTGGCGCGGAGCGCCGGAGGATTTTTGAGAGACAAACTCCAATTCAAAGTTTATCTCCCAAAAATCACCCGTCATCGCACTTCGTGCGATGCCACCCTCTTTTTCAAAGAGGGTTTGCCAAGTTTACTGAAGTTTGGAAAAAACCTCAGAGAAGCCGGGGAAGCTGGTTGCGATCATCGAATCATCATCAATTTCAACGCCGTTTTCCATCATCAAACCCATTATCGCAAAAGACATGGCAATTCTGTGATCCATTGCGGTTGAAATTTTTATTACGGATTTTTGCTGTTTTATTTCACCTTCAACTTCAAGCGAATCATCGCCCATTGTGGTTTTGATGCCGCATTTTTCGAGATTTTGTGCGATCATCAAAAGTCGATTACTTTCCTTCACTTTTAATTCAGCAAGCCCATTCATTCTGGTTATGCCTTGAGCATTGGCGCAGGCGATGGCAAAAATTGGATATTCGTCAATCATGCTGACAGCGCGGTTTGCCGGCACTTCGATTGCTTTAAGATCGCTTGCTTCAACAAAAATATCGGCAATCTTTTCGCCACCAATTTCACGTTCATTTTCAAAAAGAATTTTTCCGCCCATCTCGCGCAAGCTAGTGATGATGCCGATTCGTAAAGGATTAATGCCAACATTTTTGATTCTGACTGCCGAATTTTTAACCAGCAAAGCGGCGACAATGAAAAAGGCGGCAGATGAGATATCGCCCGGAACGGTGAAATCTCTGGCGTCAAACTCATGCAAACCGGAATAGGAAATTTTTTTACCATCAACTTTGATTGGCAAACCAAGATAGCGCATAATGATTTCGGTGTGATCGCGTGATTTTTCCGGTTGATGAATTATCGTGGTTCCGCGCACAGCAAGGCTTGAAAGCAAAATGCAGCTTTTAACCTGCGCTGAAGCGACTTTCATTTCATATTCAATTGGCATGGCATTTTTGGCGCCGATGATGGCAAAAGGCATCAGGCCATTTTGGCGTGAAATTACCTTTGCGCCAAATTCCTCGATTGGTTCAAAAACACGTTTCATCGGGCGTTTGCGCAAAGAAGCATCGCCGGTAAAAAATGAGGTGAAATTGTAAGGTGCAACCAGTCCAGATAGAAGTCGAGCGGCGGTGCCGGAATTGCCCATGTCTAGTATGTTTTCTGGTTCCTGGAGGCCGGCGATGCCGACTCCGTTTACTTCCCAGGTTTGTGCTTCGTGCTTCGTGCTTCGTGCTTCGTTGTTTTGGTTGATTTCTACTCCCATTAAACGCAAAGCGGCGGCGGTTTTTAGGACATCTTCGCCTTCGAGAAGATTACTGATTTTTGTTTTTCCGTGAGCCAAAGCGGCAAAAATCAAAGCGCGATGAGAGATTGATTTATCTGGTGCGACAGTGATTTCACCTTTAAGCGGAATATCTTTTTTTTGTGAGAGAAATTTCATTTGCAAATGTGAGTTAGAGTTTGTCTCTCAAAAATCCTCCGTCTGATTGCTTCGCAATCAGCCACCTCCTTTTTCAAAGGAGGTTTGGAAAACCCTCTTTGAAAAAGAGGGTGGCATCGCACGAAGTGCGATGACGGGTGATTTGTGGGAGGCAAACTTCTAATTCTGAGTTTGTCTCCATAAATCC
>Ga0155951_129_pt1 | contig 19246 bp, 20 predicted proteins | sample RifCSPlowO2_02_FD_107605 | JGI IMG/M metagenome (GOLD analysis project Ga0155951, IMG submission 107605) | Alphaproteobacteria bacterium RIFCSPLOWO2_02_FULL_40_19 | reverse complement strand
CTTGGAAACACCGATCTTAAAGCCAGTCATCCTGAACTTGTTTCAGGATCTGTTGATTAGACACAGAATTTTAAGAACAACCTCTAGACAGATTTGTATATTTTCCGCGATAGTAGATCAGTGGTTTTTTGTCGCTGATTTTGCCGAAATCGAGAATTTCTCCGATGATGATGTGATGATCACCGCATTTGATGACGCGTTGTTTTTTGCATTCAAAAAATCCCAAAGAATTTTGAAAAATCGGATTACCTTTTTTGCCAAAAAAATATGGCTCAACTCCCCATTTGGTGGAATTTTTTGGTGTGGCAAAAGCGTTTGCTAAGCCTTGCTGTTCCTGGCTTAATATGTTAAGCGAGAAATAACGGTTTTTTTTAAAAAATTTGAGATTGGCTGATTGGTTATCGATGCAAAATGAAATCAAAGCCGGATTCAGCGAAACCGATGTGAAGGAGTTAACGGTTATGCCAAAAAATTGATCAGCAAAAATTTTTTTAATTTTTATCAGTAAATTTGAAGCTGGGAATTTTTTATCGGAAAATTGCTTTTCCAGTTTTTGTCCCAGCATATTTTCACTTAAAAAATTTTGCCAAAATTCTTCAATTTTTTTTACAAAATCCCGCTCTTCAAAAAAATTTTTTGCCGCAAAAAATTTTTCAGTGAGAAAATTTTTGCGACGCGCGCAAGCAATAACCACGCCGGTTGAGAATAATCCGAGACAATCACGTAATTTTCGTTGATCCACAGATTAAAAAATTCCAATTTGTTTGAAGGAAGAAATTAGGAAAAACACAATCACAATCAGACCGAAAACCATCCACATGGCGTAGTTGTAAAGATAGCCGCTTTGCAATTTTGAAACGCGTGCAGACATGATTTTGCAAAAATTTGCTGCGCCATTTGGAATAGAATCAACAAATTTTATATCGATAATGCGCCAGAAAAAATCACCGAGTTTTTTGGTTGGGGCAACCAAAGCAATTTCGTAAATTTCATCAAAATACCATTTGTTGAGAGATAGCCTGTAGAGCGGGCGCAAGCTATTTGCCAATTTTTGCGGCAGATCGGTTTTTTTGATGTAGAAAACATAGGCCAAAACAATCGCCGCAATGCCGACAATCAGTGGCAAAATTTTTACCAGAAACGGCGCGTGATGAATTTCTTCAAGCAAATTGCGATTTGCTTTTGCAACAAAAATTGCCCCATCGAAAAAATTTCCCTCTGCGGAAACCATGTGGAAAATTTTATCACCAAAAATACCGGCGAAAATTGATCCAAAAGCCAAAACAAAAAGCGGAATCAGCATTGAAAGTGGCGATTCATGAATGTGATTGAATGTGTGTTTACCTGTGCGTGTCTTGCCGTGAAAAGCGACAAACAGCAATCTCCAGGAATAAAATGCGGTTAGAAATGCGGCGGAAATTCCCATGACGAAAGCCAATTTTCCAACCGGATTATGCGACATAAAAGCGGCTTCGAGAATTACGTCTTTGGAATAAAATCCGGCGAAAGGTGGAAAGCCGGCAAGAGCCAGCGATCCAATCCACATCATGGCGTAGGTGATGGGAATTTTTTTCCAGATACCACCCATTTTCTGAATATCCTGCTCGTGATGCATGGCGTGAATCACTGAACCAGCGCCCAAAAATAGCAGGGCTTTGAAAAAAGCGTGAGTGGCAAGATGAAAAATCGCAGCGGAATAAGCCGAAATGCCGCAGGCAAAAAACATGTAGCCGAGCTGTGAACATGTCGAATAGGCGATGATTTTTTTGATGTCATTTTGGGTGATGGCGATGGTGGCGGCAAAGAGTGCGGTTGTTGCGCCAACAAGTGTGACAGTGGTTAGCGCGATTTCTGAAAGTTCAAAAAGCGGCGAACAACGCGCCACTAAAAACACGCCGGCTGTCACCATTGTGGCGGCGTGAATCAAGGCTGAAACTGGAGTTGGACCTTCCATCGCGTCAGCAAGCCAAACATGAAGACCAATTTGCGCCGATTTGCCCATAGCGCCGATGAAAAGCAAAATGCAGATGATGTCGATTGTCGTGCCGGCATTTGCTGCGGCAAAAACTTTTTCATATTCGACCGAGCCAAAGGTTAGATAAATCATGGCAATTGCCAGAACCAAACCGAAATCACCGATGCGATTGACAATAAAAGCCTTGATTGCCGCCGCGTTGGCCGATGGTTTTTTAAACCAGAATCCGATGAGCAGATAGGAAGCGACGCCAACACCTTCCCAACCAAAAAATAATTGCACGAAATTATCGGCAGTCACTAAAGCAAGCATGAAGAAGGTGAAGAGCGAGAGATATGACATGAAGCGTGCAATCGACTTGTCTTCATGCATGTAGGAGATGGAATAAAGATGAACCAAAGCTGATATGAGAGTGACAACAACCAGCATGATGGCGGTTAGAGAATCAAGCTTCAAAGACCAATTAGCCAAAAAATCGCCGGAGGAAATAAAGCTGATTAAAGTGATATTTTCGCTGAAGTGATTGTGATGGACATCAAAAAAAATCACCAAAGCACAAATGGCTGAAACCATCAGCAGCGCGGTTGAAAAGACTTGCGCAAATTTATCGGCGAAATTTTTTTCTGCGATTCGCGATAAAATTCCTGAAATTACAAAACTAAAAAGCGGGAGGAAAATTGTTAGTTTGAGGAGCATTTACAAAAAAACTTTGATCAAAGTGACGATAAGGCCGGATTGGACTAGAAGCATGCCCGCAGCCCATTTGATGGTTTCAGATTTTGTTTGTTGAATTTCGCTTCTGACCTTTTCGATTTCTGCTCTGACTTTTTCAATTTCTAACTCGAGATTTTTTTCAACTATCTTCAAATCGGCTCCGGTAGCAAATCTCTTTTTTTCCATTTCATCCGCAATTTCCTTTCGTGCTTCTTCAGCTAATTTCTCACGCTCATCCTGCGAGGTTTTTATCACTTCAGACAAAATCTGCGCTTGTCGCTGATTAAAGCCACTTTCCTCAAAAAGTTTGCTTAATCTTAAAGTGTCAAAAAGGATTGATCTGTTTAGGAAAAAATCTGATTTCAAGGCTAGCTCCATAAGGTGTGATGTTAAGTTTGATTGTTGATAAGTGCGGCGGAATTTATGAAGTGAAAACAAAAAGGCAATTTGTTTACCAGAAGCCGGTTCCCCAACGCGTATCGCCCTTGCCATGCATCATCCAGACGCGGCCGAGAGAATCTTGCGCCGGGTCATAGCGCTCGTTGCCGGCGATTGTTGGAATTAAACCCGTGCCTTCGGTGCCTGAACCGGTTGTTTGTAAAATACCAACTACAGAGTGACGACAAAAAGCATGAGCGCCCCAGAAAATTGTGTTGTAATCATTAAAATTTTTTTTGATGTCCATGGGATTGTTCCAGTTAATTTTGACCAGCTCCTTTTTATAGCGCCTTCTGATTTTTTCGATGTCGGGATTTGATGAGGTGATGTCAACATCGCGTTTCCAGGTGTAGAAATACATATAAATTCCGCCGCCAAATTGCGAACCAAGACCAGATTCACAACCATGTTTCCAGCCCAATTCATAACCAGGCGTGCCACCTTTTGGCATTTGTCTGAATAAAAAATAACCATAGGGTTTTTGCCAATTGTCAACACAGGAAGATAGGAAAAAAATCATCGCTAGGGAGATGAGTTTTTTAGCTGTTATGCAAAATTTTGTGTCTGGCACATTTCGTGCATCGTGCGCCGTGCATCGTGCTTCGATAGTTTTAAACCATGAAGCACGAAGCACGAAGCACGAAGCACGAATAAAGACTGATCTCACCATATTCCCATAAATTTTATTGAACTTTCTCCAGCCCAAAGCGGATGGCCGCCAAAGACGGTGCCGCCAGCTCCGGCCTCGCCGCCGGAAATGCCTTTTTGTAAAATATCCAATCCGCTATCCGTGCCTTGCGGATTGGCGCTTGCAACCGGATTTCCTGGCGCTTTCAGCCCGTCAAACATTCCTCCCCACGCTTTGCCCAAATCAGCCGGAGCCATATCAAACATTGGCTGTTTGCCATATTGCGATAACCATTTATCTGCGGAGCTTTGAGAGCCGGTTTGTCCTTGCAACATATGTTGGAAGCACCAGGTGTAGCCTCTGGAATGGCCAAAACGATATTCAGGATTGCCGATCATTTTTGGATCGTAACGGTAACTATAGCGCGTGCGGTAATAAACATTACCACGGGCATAAAGCACTGTTGAACAGCCATCTTTAAAACCCTGCTGGAAAGTGGGAGTGCCATCGGGAACCTTGATGTTTGTCCAGGCAAAAAAAGTGGTGCCGGCGCCGGTGAACCAGCGACAGGAACTTAATTGTAAAGTTAGCAGCAATAGCAAAAAAAATCGCATTACCTGAAACCTCCAAAAACTGAACTCCAGATTGGTCTTTTTTGTTTAATGTAGTCATAGCGGAAACAATACCAGAAGGCGTTACCCCAAGCTGTTTTGTAGTCCGAAGAGCTTGCCATTCTATAACCATCAACCGCATTATTGTCATAAAACATGCGGTAAAAAGCATTGCTGCCGGCTGACATTCCTACTTCGCAACCATCTTGCCATCCTAGCTGAAATTCCGGTGAAGCATCACGCAAGGTTTCTTTGAATTCTTTTGTTGGTCTGTTAGGCAAAATTTTGGCAATAGGTTTGGCGCAAGAAAATAAGAAAAAAATCATCGCTATGGCGATTAGAGCCTGTCTTAAAATCCACCGCGCCTCGCTTTTCCATAAATTTTGGCTCGTTTTTTGGCAAAATTTTTTGCAGTATGTTGAATACAGCGGCAAAATTTTGCCAAAAAGTCGCTCAAAATTTATGGAAAATCGAGACACGTTGGGTTTTAAGACAGGCTCTAGTGCTTTGGTTATTATGCAAAATTTTGCGTCTGGAATGTTTCGTGCTTCGTGGTTTAAAATTACCGAAGCACGAAGCACGAAGCACGAAGCACGAAAAAGACACAAAATCACTGCTCTATTCAAGTGGACCATATTGATTCATTGGACGGTTAACAAACTGACCGACATGCAATACGCATGCAAACCAGCCTTGACCCCATCCGGTTTGGAATACCGGATCATGCTGATAGAGGCCGGAAGAAAATTCCGGACCTTGGCCATCCTGATAAACCCAGGCATTAAGAAACACTTCGTTGGCCAGACCAGTTTTACAGCCGGAATACCATCCGGCCTTATATTCCGGCGGTCCGTCTGGAACAGTCATTTTCATGGTGAGCGGCTGATGAAAGCCAAAATTGTCTGGCAGGCGGCAGGATGAAGTCAGAAACAACAATGTAAAAATCAAAAAAATGACTGTTTTTTTTCGTGCTGCGTGCTGCGTGCATCGTGCTTCGGTAATTTTAACACACGAAGCACGAAGCACGAAGCACGAAGCACGAAACATTCCAGACACAGAATTTTGTTTAAAAACCATAAATAACCCCAATAACGTTTAAGAAACCCAGATTCAAATTTACAGACTCTAAGCTAAATCACAAATCTCACCACACTGTCACCCCGCACTTGTTGCGGGGTCCATTTGGTCGCAACCAATAAAATCAAGTCTTTGACGAGATGGACCCCGCAACAAGTGCGGGGTGACAGTGTGGTGGAGTTTATTGGTTTTACTTAGAGTTTGTAGACTTAAGCCATAATTCCTTAAGCGTTATTGGGGTTAAATAGACATTTTCAAATAATTTCCCAATCAATGATGTAAGTGCATTGCTCATAACCATCCCACCAGCCAGTGCCATAATCGCTGCTTTTTTGTAAGCGTTTATAGTCGAATTTTGCTTTCAAATCGGAAAGTAAACCTCTTGCAACCGCGTCCCATGCTGATGCACAACCATCTTTGAAGCCTTTGCCATATTCGGTATCGGCTGAAGGAAAATTACGCATTCCGGTTGTAGGGCGTGGTTTTATACCCCAGTTCCAACTGTTAGGCATTGGTTCCCAAAAAGCGCCACAAGAGACAAGAAAGAGCAGAGAAGAGATGAGAAGCAATGGATGGAAAAGAAGTTTCACTTTGAGTTTCTTAGAATTGTCTCTATTTCTTTAGCAAGAAAAGCAAAGGAAAAATCTTTTTCAAGCCTTGTAAATGCCATATGTGTGAGTTTGGTGCAGAGTTGCTGGTTTTGTGAAATCATCATGATTTTTTGTGCCAAATCATTGGCATTTTCATTTTCAAACAGCAGTCCGTTTTCACCATCGCTGATTAAAAATTTTCCGCCGTCGCTGTTGGAGGAAATTACCGGAGTTGAAAATAAAAAACCCTCGAGGATGACTAGTCCAAAAGGCTCTTCGCGCGACGGAACGCAAAAAATATCAACATCTGCAAAAAATTTTTTCTTATCCAAAATTGTGCCGACAAATTGGCATTTTTCGAAAATTTTTTCTTCGTGGGCAATGCGCTCAATAGTTTTCCAATTATAACTTCCCGGCACTTCAAAGCCGCCAATTTTTAAACGGAAATCAAAATTTTTTTGTGCCAAAATTCCGCAGGCTTTAAGCAAAATATCGAAACCTTTGCGTGGTTCGATGCGGCCATAAATTCCGATTATTGGTGAATTTGATAAGTTCTTTTCATGATATTTTTGATCAATTTTAATCACATTTGGTAACACGAAAGAGCGTGATGGATCAAGGCCGGAAGCGATAGCAAGATCAGAAATTTGTTGGTTGATGCTGATGACAAAATCGCAATGCGATGAGTGCTTAAAAGTAATACCGTGATTAACCGCAACTGATCTTGCCCGTGAAAAAAAACGTAAAAATCTCATCCATTTCATCAGGCGATTGGAATGGCAGAAAATCACATTCGGTCTGAATGAAAGCACAATTGCCAGCAGATGAAAAAAATCGAGAATCTGCGAAAAATTTTTCAGCTTAAAAATTTTTTCTTCATTGTAATTCTCATTGCCGTTTTTAGAAATCAGAAGCGCAACCTCATGACCATTGGTGCGCAAAACCTCGCTATAATTGCGAAAAACCTGATCAACTCCACCAATAGTTTGTGCGTGAATTGCGTTTAAAATTTTCATAAATGAGTTCAAAAACCAATGTAATTGTCACCGGCGGCGCCGGATTTATCGGATCGGTTTTGTGCAAAAATCTGGCGCGACAAAATTTCAATCCAATCACAATTGATAATCTCTCAACCGGTTTCAGACATTTGGTAAAATTTGGAGAATTTTATCATTACGACATTGGCGATTATGCCAAAATGATGGAAATTTTTTCCAAACATAAACCGCTGGCGATCTTTCATATTGCTGGCTCAAAATCAGTTGAAGAATCAACCAAAAATCCGCACAAATATTACGAAAATAATGTTGCAAAAACCAACTCACTTCTCAAGGCGACAATTGATTCCGGCATAAAATATTTTGTTTTTTCTTCGAGTGCGTCGATTTTTGGAGCGACGAATAAACATAAAATCGATGAGGAGACCGAAACAAAACCAATCAGTCCTTACGGCATGTCAAAGCTGATGGCTGAGCAGATTCTTGCCGGATATGATGCGGGGCATGGTTTGAAATATTCTGCTTTGCGCTATTTCAATGTCAGCGGCGCCGATCCCGAAAGTGAAGTAGGAGAAATCACAAAAAATCCGGCAAATATTTTTCCGATTTTAAACGAGGTTGTTGATGGCAAGCGCCAGGAATTCACAATTTTTGGCGATGATTATGAAACTTTTGATGGCACTTGCATCCGCGATTATATTCATGTTTCAGACCTCGCCAATGCTCATATCATTGCCCTTAAAAAGCTGATTCAAACCAACAAATCTTTTAAAGTTAATCTGGGAAATGGCTGTGGATTTTCGGTGTTGGAAGTGGTGGAGGTTTTTAAAAAAATCAGCGGAATAAATTTCAAGGTGGTGATTGGAAAACGCCGCGAAGGCGATTCAGCCTCTCTCATTGCCAACAACAAATTTGCCAATGAGTATCTCGGTTGGTGTCCGCAATTTACCAATCTCGAAGATCATGCTACTCACTCATGGAAATGGTATCAACAATCAAAAAATTTATGAAAAAAAATCCGATAATTTACATCCATTATGGCTACAGCAAATATCTGCCATACATTTTCAAATGTGCTAAAATTTCCAATCCTGATACTGATGTGATTTTGCTTGGCGATCCTTCAAACAAAAAGGTTGCCGAGGATTGTGGTTTGATCCATTTTTCACTGAAAGATTTTGATTTTGGTGAAGATTTAAAAACTTTTGATCGGGTTTATGAGCTCATCGCCACTTCGCATTTTGATGCTTACAAGCATGGCGAAGATTGGAACAAATTCGTTTTCCGCAAATGGTTTATTCTTTACAATTTCCTTACCAAGCAAGGCATAGAGCGCTTCTGGCATTTTGATTCTGACAATCCGATTTTAAGTGATCTCTCAAAGCTTGAGCATAAATTTTTACATCTCGATTGCACAGTGCAATGCCATGGACACTGCTTCAAAGGCTTCTTTACCAATTCCAAAATTATCGATCTCTATGTTAAAAAAATTAACGAGGTTTTTTTGCGCAAATCTTATATCGAGCAATTTAAAGCCTCGATTGCAAATCAAAGTGGTCCGGCTTCTTTCAATGAAATGACGGTTTATGAAATTTTCGCGCGGGAAAAAAAATTCAATTCGCGCCGCCTTGATGATATTATCGATGATTCAACTTTTGGCGACATAATCTCGCGTAGCAATGGCATGAAGATGGAAAAATTGCCGCTTGGTGAGGATGTTCAAATTACTCATCTTAATTTCGATGGCAGATTTTTTTGTATTGAAGAGGCAAGCGGAAAGCTGATTCACATGCATATTCTGAATTTAAGTTGGATGCCAATTTACATCTATGATGCCGTTTTCAAACATCTCAAAAAAAATCATAAAAAACCAAAACAGCCTTTTTCCGCGCGAACAAAAACTCTGGCGCAAATTTCTGTTCCTCTGAAACAGAAATTAAAATTTTTAAGAAAACGGATAAAATCTGTTCTTAAAGGAAAAAAATATGATTTAACAAGGCCAGTAGAGGGAGGGGTTAATGTTGGTTTTGAAACAAATCCCGAGCTTTATAGCGATTATAAAGCATGTCTTGAATTTTTACGAAACATCAAAAACTCAGATTATTCATACCCAAAAGAGAAGGTAAAGTTTCACATCTACACTGAAATAAAAACTGCGAAAGAATTGATGGCGATCAAATCATATCTTGCCACGCAAAACCTTGAAAAAACTGAACTCATTGTTTGGTCTGATTATGATATTTCCGACAATATTCTGATTCAGCCTTACAAAAAATACATAACCCTTAAAGTCTACAATCCCATGCATGAAGCGGTTGGAACACCGCTTGAGGGAAATAAAAAACTTAAGCTAAAAGATGGGCTTTACTATCTGCAGAGTGATCTGGCGCGGATCTTGCTTTTGTATAAATATGGCGGTGTGTGGTACGATATGGACGTAATTTTGCTTAGAGATTTCAAACCGATTCTTAAACAGGAATACATGTATCAATGGGGCGGGGAAACTGATTTCGAGAAGCAGGGTGCTTGTGCGACAGTAATTGCAGGAAAAACTAAAAGTGAATTTATGACTTACCTGATGAAAGAGTTGATGAGAACAAAAGCTAAAGCAAATTCTGTTTGTTGGGGCAAAAAAATGTTTGCCAGAATTTACCGCAAATATTCATTCAATATTCTGCCTTGCGGGTTTTTTAACACTGAATGGTGCATGGGAGGAGAAAAAAATAATTACCTTGGATCAGAGATAGAAAGTCGATGGTTTTTTAATCCGCTAAACAATGATCAACACCTATTCCTCGAGGCTTTCGCTTGGCATTGGCACAACAGCAGTAAGAAAAAATTTAATGTTTTTCCTGGTTCAAAATTTGATCTGCTAGAAAAATTTATCGATAAAAAACTGCAGGAGAGGGGAATTTAACATGTTCCAAACGATCAAATACAAACTACCAAAGCCGGTTAATTTTGATGAATCGAATCCTGAGTTCGATGTTTTTACAAAACTTCCTGAAGAAAATTGTTTTGCTCCGGAAATTAAATTTTTAAGAAAAATCCGCATCGCTACGAATTCAGTTATTTTTAGTTATTTTAAAGTTTTTCGCGATAGCTGTCTTGGTGAAGAGCAATATCAAAAATATCGAAGCTGGCGCTTCTTTTTCAAATTCATTTTTCCCAAATTTAATTTTAGCAAAAAAAGATTTTTGCTCATCACCGATGAATATTGTAGCAACTATTTTCACTGGCACGTTTTTGCTTTGAAAAGGCTTTTAGTCCTACAGAAACATGGCTTAATTAAGGATTCCATACTCCTCCTGCCAAAAAAATATCAGAAATATCCTTTTGTCTTTCCTTCGCTTGCGAAATTTGGAATCACAAAACAACAAATCGTTTTTTTGCCACGTAAATCAAACATTAAAGTAGCAGAGATACCGTTTGTTAAAGATCCTTACCACCATCCGCAAATATCGCGTCAATTAAGAGGTATCTTGACTGGAAACACTTTATCTCTCGATCTTGGGGAAAAAATTTATATCTCGCGCGAAAAGCAGATTTTACGTTTTGTTGAAAATGAGGATGAGGTGATGAAGCTTCTTACGAAATACGGTTTTAAGAAAATCATTGCCGAACAATTTTCTTACGAAGAGCAAATAGCAATTTTTTCAAGAACAAAATATTTGATTGGGCCGCACGGAGCTGGGCTTACCAATGTTCTCTTTATGAAAGAGGGATCTGCAATTCTTGAACTTGCCGGAAAAAATAACGGGTTTAATCGCGATTATCTCGCTTTGTCATCGATGATTGGTGTAAGATATTTTTATCAGCAATGTCCACATGGAGAAAAGGGGATAAAGAAAGATTTTCATCATGGAAGTCTGATGATTGACATAAAAAAACTCGAAAAAAACCTGCAATTAATGCTACAATAATGATTCTTCTGGAAGATCGCCTGATTCTTGAAATTAGCGGCGTAGAGCGCAAAAAATTTCTTCAGGGTTTGATTACAAACGATATCAATAAAGCGTCAGAAAAAAACCTGATTTACACCGCCATGCTTAATCCGCAGGCGCGATTTCTTTATGATTTTTTTATTTTTGAAAAAGATGAAAAATTGGTCATCGATTGTTTTGCGCCAAGGCGTGATGAAATCCTCAAAAAACTGAATTCCTACAAACTCCGCGCTCAAGTTGAAATCAAAAAAAACGATGAAATCAAAATATTATGGAATCAGGAAAATCAAGGATTCTACGATCCTCGCAACCCAAAATTAGGCTGTCGATTCTATACAACCAACTTACCCCTTACCACTCACCCCTTACCACTTACCACTTACCACTTAAACCGCCTTTCCCTAAAAATCCCAGAATCCGAACATGATTTAACTTACGAAAAATCCTTTATCCTCGAATTTGGTTTCGATGATCTGAACGCCATTGATTACAACAAAGGTTGTTATGTTGGACAGGAGTTGACAGCGCGCACTCACTATAAAGGCGAGATACGTAAAAAAATTTTCCACGTCATAATTAGAGCTATGAAAGTGGAAAAAAATTCTGAAATTACTTGCGATGGAAATTCAGCGGGAATAATCCTGTCGTCCATTTTGTGCAACATCTCGCACGGGGATGAGCTTCACGCTTTGGCCCTAATTAATCTTGAATTTTGTGATAAAGATTTGGAGTTCGGGGGCAAAAAAATCTCAATTATCTGATGCAAATCTACTTACCAATTGCTGAAATTCCGGTTAACATTCTGCTGGTTTTGTTGCTTGGTTTAATAGCCGGCTTTCTCGCCGGTATGTTTGGAATTGGCGGTGGCTTTATTGCCACTCCGCTTCTGATGTTCATTGGAATACCGCCGGCGATTTCGGTTGCCACTTCAACCAATCAGATAATTTCTGCTTCAGTTTCCGGGCTTTTGGCGCATTTTCGTAAAGGCAATGTTGATGTCAAAATGGGCTTGTTTCTTGTTTTGGGAGGATTTTTTGGCTCAACTTTTGGTGTTTCAATTTTCAGATTTTTACAAACAACCGGCCATATCGATATTGTTATTGCTTTGGTCTATGTTCTTTTTCTTGGCGCTATCTCAATCACTATGCTTGTCGAAAGCGTGCGAACTCTGGTCGAAAAAAAATACGGCGTCACCTGGGAAAAAAGCGAGAAATCCCACATGGAAAATTTTCTTGCCAAAATTGACAATTTGCCCTGTCAGTCATTTTTCCCAAAATCAGGAATTACGGTCAGCATTTTTGTTCCGATAATTTTAAGTTTTGGAATTGGCATTCTGGTTGCTTTGATGGGAATAGGTGGTGGATTTCTGATGATTCCTGCCATGATTTACATTTTGCGTATGCCATCAAATATGGTAGTTGGCACTTCTCTTTTCCAGATCGTTTTTATTGCTGCTAACGCCACTTTTTTGCAGGCAGTTTCCAACAATACCGTTGATATCATTCTGGCATTTTTGATGATAATCAGCTCGGCCATCGGCGCGCAGCTTGGCACCAGAGCTGGATATCGTGTGGACGCTGATAGTATGCGGGCTTTTCTGGCATTATTGCTTTTGGCGGTTTGTGTTAAAATGATGTTTGTTCTTTTTGCCGAGCCGCAGAGTTTTTATGTGATTGAGGTGTTGAAGAGATGAGGTGGAAAAATAAACAAAGAATGGGGAAATTCGTGCTTCGTGCTTCGTGCTTCGTGCTTCGTTTTTTGTTTACCGCTTATTGTTTACTGTTTCCCAAATTTCTTTTTGCCAATCCCATAATCTCCGGCATTTCAACCAACGAAATTAACATCAATACCGATTTTAACGGGGCGCAGATTTTGCTTTTTGGCGCCAAAGGAGATGCGGGAAATATTGTGATTGCCGTGCGTGGTCCGAAAAAAAATTTCGCAGTGACAAAAAAGCAGAAATTGCTTGGCATCTGGTATAATGGCGAACGTGTGAAGTTCAAAGAGGCTTATAGTTTTTATTCCTTTTTTTCTACTTTTGGCAATGGAGATCAGATGAGTCAAATATTGTCAGAGCTTGAGCTTGGTAAAAACAATTTAAAATTTCGTATTGGTGCAAAAGAAGAAAGGCGGGACGAGTTTCGGTTGCAGCTGATAGAGCAGATGGAGAAGAACGGACTTTATTCAACAGGATCAGGCAAAATCGATTTTCTTGGTGAAACTCTCTTTAAGGTTTTACTCGATTTTCCAAAAAATATTTCACGCGGTGTTTATGCGGTTGAAATTTATCTGATCAATGATGGTAATTTGTTGTCATTTCAATCAATCCCGATTTACGTCAACCAAACCGGAATAAGCGCAAAAATTCTTGATTTTGCCTATCAGGAATCTTTCCTTTATGGTCTTTTAGCAGTTGCTTTGGCAATTGTGGTTGGATGGTTAACCAACTATCTATTCGCAAGATTTATTGGAAAATAGATATGACAAAAAACAGTAAGAATCATGGCAGCATCATAGTCTGCATCGATACAACAAATGCTTCGCAAGCAGCTCTGCGATATGCCTGCTACAAGGCAAAAGCAAGTGGGATGAGTGTGCAGATTTTGGCGGTGATTGAAGCATCGCATAAAAATCTTCTTTTTGGTGCAAGAGCAATTGGCAATGAAAAAAGGCAGCAGCTGGAAAAACATTTAAAAAAATTGATCGATTCTGTTCATAAGGAAACCAGCATAACTCCGGCGATTTCAGTGCGCGAAGGTGATATTGTAATCGAAATTACTCGTGAACTAAAATTCACTCCCAATTGCGCCATGCTGGTTTTTGGCAAGTCACACAATTCACTTTCCGACAACACGGTCTTGCCAAAAATCGTCGGCAAAATCGGCGGCAAAATCAATGTGCCGGTCACAATTGTGCCGGAAGATTTAGGTGGAGAATTTTTGAAGGATCTGGCGTGAAGGATTTACGATTTACGAACTCACAAAAAAATATTTACCACTCACAAAATATTACCCCTCACAAAATATTTACCCCTCACAAAAATATTTACCCCTCACCCCAACCCTCTCCCACAAGGGGAGAGGGAGTTAATCCGAATTCGGCGCTACTCCCTCTCCCCTTGAGGGAGAGGGTTGGGGTGAGGGGTAATATTTTGTGAGGAGGATAATGTTCTTCAAAGAGTAAGGTTGGGAGCATCTTTCTTAGAACCTGTTCAGGATCTTAAGTGTTATTGGGGTTAAATCATAAATCATAAATTCCCTTGCTTCGTTCCATTTTTACAATCTCTTTTTACATCTCCCTTTCCCGCATTCTCGGCTTTATTCGTGATATTTTAATCGCGCAATATCTCGGAGTTAGCGCATTTTCCGATGCATTTTTTGCGGCGTTTCGCCTACCGAATTTCTTCCGTCGTGTTTTTGCTGAAGGGGCATTTAATTCAGCCTTTGTGCCGATTTTCATTGAAAAAATTCAGGACAAAAAAACAGATTTTGATGAGAAGGAATTCGCCAGAAATATTTTTGCTTTGCTGTTTTATTGTTTGTTGCTCTTCACTCTAATCTTTCAGATTTTCATGCCATTTTTCATGAAGATTTTATTTCCCGGATTTTTTACCGATCCTGACAAATCAACACTTCTCATCAATCTTTCGCGCATCACCATTTTTTATCTCATCTTCATTTCGCTGGTTTCGCTTTGTTCGGGAATTCTTAATTCACTAGGTAAATTCGCGGTTCCGGCATCTGCCCCCATCATATTGAATGGTACCCTAATTGCTTCAGTTTTTGTTTTTGGAAATTTAACTCCAACCTACGCTCATGCATTGTCATGGGGAGTTTTTGCCGCCGGAATTTTGCAGTTTTTATGGCTTTTTATTTTCACCGCAAAATGCGGGTTTTTGCTTTATCCGAAATTTCCCCGCCTCAATTCCGATGTTAAAAAATTCTTCCGCAAATTGATTCCAGGCATTATTGGCGCTAACGTCATGCAGATAAATCTGCTGATTGATTCGATCTTTGCCAGCATGCTTGCTGGCGCGGTTTCATATCTTTATTATTCTGATCGCATTAACCAATTGCCGCTTGCCATGATCGGTATTGCAATTGGCATCGCGCTGCTTCCTGCCTTATCGCGCAAGATTAAAGCAAATGAATTTGAGGCTGCTGTCAAATTGCAAAATATGGCGTTGGAAGTTGGTTTAATTCTCGTAATTCCCGCAACTTTGGCGCTAACAACTTTATCTTATCCAATAATTTCTACTTTGTTTGAACGCGGCGAATTCACCACTGATGAAAGTTTTTTTGTTGCCAAAGCTTTGATGTTTTATTCTTTTGGCCTGCCTTCCTATGTGTTGGTAAAAATCATGGAGCCATCATTTTTTTCGCGTGGCAACACCAAAACTCCGATGGGCATTGCCATTGTCTGTTTGTTTAGCAATGCGTTGCTTAATGCCATATTTTTTACTCTTAATTTTGGCTATATTGGAATTGTGCTTGCATCAGTGATTTCAAGCTATCTCAACCTCACTTTGTTGATGACAAAATTGATTAGCAAAGGGCATTTTTATTTTGAAAAAAACTTTGTCAAAAAGCTGATTTTGATCATGATTCCATCATTGATGATGGCGCTTTTTTTGCTTTTGATGCGCGAATATTTTTTCTACAAACCATTTAATAAAATTATCGAACTTGTTTTGATGATTACAGGTGGATTGATGGTTTATGGCATTAGCTCATATTTTTCCGGAAGCCTTGCCATATTGCTCAAATCGCACTTCTTTAGAAAGTCACGCAATGTTTGACGAAAATTCCTATCGCCAAAATAAGCAAAAAAATCTGCTAAAAATTATTAGTGATCTTTATGATAAGCCGCGTTGGATATGGATTGAGAGTGGCTCCAGGCGTAGAATGACATTTCAGATTGATTACAAAAATCGTCTGGGATTTTTTGCCGAAAAATCGCATGATTTAGTTGAAATTTCTGAAGATAAAATTTCCATAAAAGAAATTTCTGGCCTGATTCCTTACTTAAAAAAATTTTTAAAAACACAGGAAGAAAGTTTTTTTACAAAAATTTCTGTAACCTTGTTTGACAGCGGTTTAGCTCTGGTTTTTACCATCAAAAGAAAATTGAATTTTAAACAAAACCAGCAATTGGTTGATTTTGGAAAAGCGCATAATCTCAACATTTCCTGTCGTATCAAAAATGATTCAATCACAATTTTGCAATTGCATAAAAACCAGATTTTTTATCCTGATTTTAAAATTGATCTTGATTGCGATATTTTCATTCAGGCCACAAAATCAGGGCTTGAAGCTATCATCAAAATTATTCGTGAAATCATTTGTGAAGGGGCTGTAATAAAGGCGGCAAGGATTGCCGATGTTTATGCCGGTTTTGGCGCTTATTCTTTTGCGATTCATGATCTCGCCAAGTCCATTTATGCATTTGAAGGCGATGAAAAGATGGTCGATCTAATCACAAAAAATTCTGCACAAAATAATCTCAAAGCAAAAATAACCGCCAAAAAACGCGATCTTTTTTTTAATCCGCTGACAAAAAGCGAGCTGAAAGATTTTGATGTCGTGATCATCAATCCACCCAGAAATGGAGCATCTCCACAGATTTCAGAAATTGCAAAATCATCGCTGAAAAATTTAATTTATATCTCATGCAATCCACAAAGTTTTGTGCGCGATGTCAAAATTTTAATTGACGCCGGATATAAAATCGCAAATCTCACCGCCATCGATCAATTCCACGCTACCAAGCATTTGGAGCTGGTTGCGATAGTACAAAAAAATTAGCTAACAGTGTCTAAAATTAAAAATTTATCTTGGGACTTGTCTGATTTTTATTCTTCAATCACGGACAAAAAAATTGCTGCTGACATCGGGCAAATTGAAAAAGATGTTGCTGATTTTATTAGGCAATACAGCGATAAGATCACTAAAATCAATGCCTCACAGCTTTTTACTGCAATTGAAAAATATGAAAAAATCTGCGAAAAGATCGGAAAAATTTCGAGCTATTCCTATCTGGTTTATGCATCAGATCTGTCGAATCAGGCAAATATTTCCTTTCATCAAAATATCTCTGAAACTTTAAGCAAATCGGAATCGCAATTGGTTTTTTTTACGCTCGAACTCAATAAAATTGCTGAAAAAAAATTACAAAATCCGCTGTTAAAAAAATATTGGCCATTCATTCGTGATACGCGTCTCTTCAGGAAACATCAGCTTTCGCACCATCTTGAAAAACTTTCGTTGGAAAAAAATATCACCGGACGCAATGCGTTTATCAGGCTGTTTGATGAAACAGTGAGCAATCTGAAATTTTCCTATCGCAGTAAAATTTTGAATTCGCAGCAGATTTTTGATTTGATGGGTAATCGAGATGAAAAAACAAGAAAAGATGCGGCCAAGGCAATTAGTAAAACCTTTGGTGAAAATATAAAAATTTTTGCCTTCATCACCAATATTCTTGCCAAAGATAAAGAGATTGAAGATGAATGGCGTAAGTTCGCTAAACCAATATCGGCGCGCAATCTTGCTAATTTTGTTGAAGACGAAATCGTTGATGTTTTGATCTCATCTGTCCAAAAAAATTATCAAAAAACTTCACATCGTTATTACAAAATTAAAGCCAAAATCCTGCAGAAAAAAATTCTCAATTATTGGGATCGCAACGCGCCATTAAACAAAGATGAAGACAGAGTAATATCCTTTGAAAGTGCGAAAAATCTGGTTCTTTCCGCTTATGAAGAATTTCATCCGCAGATGAAAAAAATTGGCGCAATGTTTTTTGAAAAGAAATGGATCGATGCGGAAGTCAGGAATGGCAAAGATTCCGGCGCATTTTCGCATCCATGTGTGCCTTCAATTCATCCATATATTTTGATGAATTATCAGGGCAAAGTGCGCGATGTTATGACTTTGGCGCATGAGCTTGGACATGGTATTCACCAATATTTGGCAAAAAAACAGGGCTACCTCATGGCCGGAACTCCTCTGACTTTGGCTGAAACTGCATCAGTTTTTGGCGAGCAATTGGCTTTCCAAAAAATTCTTAAAAATGAGAAAAATCCGCAGAAAAAGAAATTCATCATTGCCGCTAAAGTTGAGGATATGATCAACACGGTTGTAAGGCAGATCGCCTTTCTTGAATTTGAAAAAAATGTTCATGATCAAAGAAAAAAGGGCGAAATTTCCTTGGAAAAACTTTGTCAATTTTGGATAGAAATCCAAAAAGAAAGTTTGGGTCCGGCTTTTAAATTTGATGAAGAGTATCGCTTTTTTTGGTGCTATATTCCGCATTTTATTCACTCACCATTTTATGTTTATGCCTATGCTTTTGGTGATTGTTTGGTCAACTCGCTCTACGGAATTTATCAATCAGGAAAAGTAAAAAACTTTAAAGAAAAATATCTCGAGATGCTTGCAAGTGGCGGAACCAGGCATCACAAGGAATTGCTTGCGCCTTTTGGTCTTTCAATCGGTGATGAAAAATTTTGGCAATCCGGGCTTGATGTTATCAGCGGCTACGTTGACCAGTTGGAGCAACTTTGTGATTAATCAAATTTACGCATATGCGCTGTTTAACCATCTCTATGCCAATATTGATGGTTATAACATTGCAAGCGCAGCGAAAAAAAAATCACTGATTGGCAGCAAAGATGATTTGCTTTATGGAGAAATTCCTTTCGATAGCTGGAAAAGAATAGTTGAACGCGCCAAGCCAAAAGAAGATGCGTTTTTTTTTGATCTCGGCTCTGGAACGGGCAGGGTGGTTGTACAATCACATTTGCTTTTTAATTTTAGAAAATCGGTTGGAGTGGAATTGATTGAAGGCTTGTATAGCAAGGCTTGTGAGACCAAAGAAGTTTTTGAAAGAATAGTTAAACCACAAATCAAAGATCACATTGGCGAACGTGAATTATGTTTTTACAAAGGCAATATTCTGGACACTGATGTTGCTGATGCTGATTTTATTTTGTTGCCGCATCCATTTAAAAAAGAGGAGGATTTTTTGCGATTGGAGGAAAAATTTTTACGACAATTAAAGCCTGGAACAAAAATCGTTACACTGATTCGGAGCTTACGTAATCAAGCTTTCAAGGATTTAGGATATGAAATGTTTGATTTTAGTTGGGGAGAATCAACGGCTTATTTTTATGAAGTTTAAGAAACTGTTTATGATCTTTTTTAACCCCATATTTTACCCTGTTTTTGCTTATTTTTTGACAAAATTACTCACCGTATTTCCAGATACGCT
>Ga0155951_113_pt1 | contig 26909 bp, 21 predicted proteins | sample RifCSPlowO2_02_FD_107605 | JGI IMG/M metagenome (GOLD analysis project Ga0155951, IMG submission 107605) | Alphaproteobacteria bacterium RIFCSPLOWO2_02_FULL_40_19 | reverse complement strand
AAATTTTTCAAAATATTCCCGATATTATGAAAAATTTTATGCAAAAATCGCTAAAAATTTCCTAAAAAATCGGGGACGAATGAATTTGAATACAGACTCTAAACTTGCAAAATGTGGTTTGGTTTTTAACTTGCCGCGCCTTCCTGTATGGAACTGTCGCAAATCCCCATTTCTTACCATTTTTAAACTCGACGAGCACTTGTAAATCAAAGGTTCAGATTTTTCAGAAAGTTGATTTGCGACATGGCCTGTATCTCAAATTTCATAGAACATGAAAATAAATTTTTCCAAATCTACTTCTTTTTCCTTGCTTAAAAATTCAGTTGCGGTGTTGGTTTTAACAGAAGAGCAAGCAAGAAAATCATCATTAACACAGATTAAATTCGCCAAAGAGAAATATGATTTTTCCGGAAAAAATAATCAGGCGCATCTGGTTTCATCAAATGATCAAATCCTTGTGGTTGTTGGCGCGGGAGCGGAAAAAAAACTTGATGATCTGGCTTTGCAAAAAATTGGTTCGCGCGTTGTTTCAGTTTTAAATAGCGCAAAAATCAAAAATGGTAGTGTGTTTTTTGAATCAAAAAATTCTGCTTGCGACCTTGCAAACATCGCTTTCGGCGCGCTTCTTTCAAGCTATCGCTTTAACAAATATTTTGAACACAAGAAGAAAGACAAAGAGCTGAAACTACAATCCATTTCTGTGATGGTATCAGATGTTTCTAAAGCGGAAAAGGCATTTACTCCGCTAGAGATTTTAGCTGAAAATATTTTTTTCACCCGTGATTTGGTTTCCGAACCATCGAATATTCTCAATCCGGAAAGCTATGCCGCAATTTGCAAAACTTTAAAAAAAGACGGTTTGGAAGTTGAAATTCTTGACGAAGTGGCGATGAAAAAACTTGGTATGGGTGCGCTTTTAGGTGTAGGGCAGGGCAGTGAAAGAGGGTCGAAAATGGTGATTTTAAAATGGAATGGCGGCAAAAAAGGCGAACAGCCTTTGGCCTTTGTTGGCAAAGGCGTCACATTCGATACTGGCGGCATTTCCATCAAACCTTCTGCCAATATGGAAGACATGAAAACCGATATGGCCGGCTCGGCTGTAGTTGTTGGATTGTTGCGCAATCTGGCGCAGCGCAAGGCTAAAGTGAATGTTGTTGGCGTGATTGGTCTGGTTGAAAATATGCCATCCGGCACGGCGCAACGCCCGGGTGATGTGGTGCGCTCAATGTCGGGCCAAACTATCGAAGTAATCAACACCGATGCCGAAGGCCGTCTGGTCTTGGCCGATGCTTTGCATTATACCGGCAGCAAATTCAAACCGAAATTTATCGTTGATCTCGCCACCTTAACCGGCGCCATAATTATCGCCCTGGCTGATGTTTATGCCGGTTTATTTTCCAACGATGATGATCTGGCAAAAAAAATCGAAAGCTGTGGCGCCACAACCGGAGAGCGCGCATGGCGTTTGCCACTCGGCTCTGAATATGATGAAATGATCAATTCCGAAATTGCCGATATGAAAAATGTCGGCTCCGGCCGCGGCGCCGGCAGCGTCACTGCCGCCCAATTTCTAAAACGTTTTGTCGGTGAAACCAAATGGGCACATCTCGACATCGCCGGCGTTGCCTGGAAAGGCAAGGGTGACGCCATGGCGCATAAAGGTGCAACCGGTTTCGGCGTTAGGCTTTTGAATGAGTTAGTTCGCACCTACGAGTCCTGAGAACCTGTATAAAATTATGAAAAAACTCCTAATCCGCGGTGGAAAAAAACTGGAAGGTGAAGTGGCAATTGCCGGCGCAAAAAATGCTGCTTTGCCTTTGATGGTGGCTTCGATTTTGACTGACGAAAAGCTTACTCTAACCAATGTTCCGCACGTTGCCGATATTGCAACTATGGCCAATTTGTTGGAAAATCTTGGCGTTACAATCACCTTTGATGGGAATGATCCCGATCTTGGCTGGCAAGGGCGGGCAATAATTTTTGATGCTGGAAAAATCTCGTCCGATCCAATTGCTCCTTACGATCTGGTTAGAAAAATGCGTGCCTCGATTTTTGCACTTGGTCCGCTTCTTGCGCGCTGCGGCAAAGCAAAAATTTCTCTTCCTGGTGGTTGCGCAATTGGCACTCGTCCGGTTGATTTGCATTTGAAGGCGATGGAAAAATTGGGCGCAAAAATTGAATTAAAAGGTGGTTATATTGAGGCGCATGTTGAGGGAAAATTGCGTGGCGCAGAAATTATTTTTGAAAAAGTTTCAGTCGGAGCAACTGAAAGCGCGATGATGGCGGCAAGTTTAGCTCGTGGAAAAACCACCATCATTAATGCCGCTTGCGAGCCTGAAATCATTGATCTGGCAAAATGCCTGAATGCGATGGGCGCAAAAATAACTGGCGCCGGTACGCCGCAAATTTCAATTGAAGGCGTTGAAAAACTTCACGCCGCGCGTCACAAAATCATTGCCGACCGCATCGAAGCCGGAACCTACGCCATTGCTGCTGGAATTACCGATGGGCGCATCATTCTTCGCGATGTTGAAATGTGGGTGATGAGCAGCTTTAAACAGGAATTGTACGATGCCGGCATTGCTTTGAACCAGATTTCTGCCAATGCAATTGAGGTAAAAAGAATCTCAAAAAATATCAGGCCGGTGAGCATTACAACCAATCCATTTCCTGGTTTTCCAACTGACATGCAGGCGCAATTTATGGCTTTGATGACAATTGCCAATGGCGCTTCAACCATCGAGGAAACCATTTTTGAAAATCGTTTTATGCATGTGATGGAACTGCAACGCATGGGCGCCAATATTGAATCGCACGGTAATATTGCAGTTGTCAAGGGTGTTGAAAAACTCACCGGCGCCGAAGTGATGGCCACCGATCTTCGCGCCTCTGTTTGTCTGGTTCTTGCGGCTTTGATTGCCGAAGGCGAAACTATCATCAATCGCCTCTATCATCTCGAACGCGGCTATGAACGCCTCGCCGAAAAGCTCATCGCTTGCGGTGCGGATATAAAAATTCTTTACTGATGAAAACAGGCTCTAGCAAAATTCAACTTTCTCCAATTCATAATTCTTAATTCTTAATTCAATAAATCCCTACCGGATCAACATCGGAGTTGTTTGAGTTGAAGTTATCGTTTTCATTTTCTGGTGGTGAATTTTCTGCCGCGCTTTCAACTGCGTCATCGAGTTTGAATGCTTCAAAAAATATTTTCCCCTTTGCAGTTGTTGGGGTTGGATATTTTCCGGTTTCGCGATCGATTTTAACAAATTTGACCGAGCTTGGCACGCGAAAAGGTGTCGATGGCTTGTCTTTCAAAGCTTCTTTCATGAAATCAGTAAAGATAGGCAGAGCCACGGAAGCGCCGGTTTCAGCAGCGCCAAGCGATTTTGGGATGTCAAATCCAACATAAACTGCTGTTACCAAATCTGGCGAAAAACCAACAAACCATGAATCGTAGGAATTGTTGGTAGTGCCGGTTTTGCCGCCGATAATTTTTCCAATCGATCGCGCTTGTGCCGCTGTACCGCGTTCTGCGACTCCTTGCAACATGTGGGTGATTTGGTAAGCAGTTGCAGAATCGGTGATTTCTTCCCTGATTTCGCTTAATACCGGCAATGGCAGTTGTTCTATGTCTTTTTCAACATAGTCATTGAGGTTACTGATGAAGCAATCATTGCACTCTCTCTTATCGCGGCGATAGATGGTTTTGCCTTCGCGATCCTGGATTTTTTCAATCATCGAAGGAGTAATTTTTTTGCCGCCATTAACCATCATGGCATAGGCAGTTGCAAGGCGAAGAACTGTTGTTTCGGTTGAACCTAAAACCAGTGAATAAATTTTTTGTGGATCATCATTAACGCCAAATCTTCTGACCACATCAGCCACATTATCCAATCCAACTTCATCAGCCATGCGCACGGTTGTTACGTTGCGTGATTGTTCAAGACCAGTTCTCAAAGTGGTCGGACCATAAAATTCGCCGGAATAATTGGTTGGCTGATATGGCGGCAATCCTACTCCCTGGTCGAGAGAAATTTCTTCATCCATGATCATTGTTGCCGGCGTCATGCTGTTTTCCAGTGCGGCAATATAGCCAAAAGTTTTCATGGTTGAACCGGGTTGACGCATTGCTTGCGTAGCGCGGTTAAATTGGTTTGGCGCGTCAACATAGCCGCCAACCATGGCTAAAACTCTTCCGCTGTGAGGATCAAGGGCGATGAAGCCGCCATTAACTTCGGGAATTTGCTTTAACAAATAAACTCCAAGGCGGTCAGCTGTTGCAACAAGAATCACATCGCCGATTGCCAAAATATCGGAGATTTTTCTTGGAGCGGCGCTTTTGGCATCAATTCCGAGATATCTTTTTGCCCATTTTAGTGAGGAAAATTCGATATTGCCCAGTTCGCCATTTGCAACACCAATTGCCGCCGTATCTTTTGACAGAGAAAGCACAGCGGCTTTTTGCCATAATGGTTTGTAGAGTTTTGTGATTTCAAATTTTGCAAGCTCATCTTGCCATTTTCCTGAAATATCAATTTTGCCAAATGGTCCGCGATATCCATGCTTTTGGTCATATTGCTCAATTCCTCTCTCAAGTGCGGCAACCGCAATATTTTGTAGCTGCGGATCAAGCGTAGTTCTGATTACATAGCCATTTTCAAAAACGCTGTTTGAACCATAAAGCTCGCTTAATTCTTTTTTAACGCTGTCGGAAAAAAAGCTTGCTCTGATTACTTCCTCATCTTCTTTGGTTTTAAGAGCGATTGGCTTTTCCATTGCCTCCAGCCCTTCTTTTTCTTCGATAAAATTCTCATCGATCATTCTTTTTATCACCCAGTCGCGGCGTTCTTTAGCTTTTTCGATATTTTTACGCGGATCAAGTTTGGATGGAGCTTTAGGCAATGTTGCAAGCACAGCATCTTCTTCAAGCGTTAGCTCATCGATTGATTTATTGAAATAAACCTGTGCCGCGGCGGCAACGCCATAAGCGCCGGAGCCGAGATAAATTTGATTGAGGTAAAGCTCGAGAATTTTGTCTTTGGGAAAAGCTTCATTCATGCGAAAGGCAAGAATCGCCTCTTTCACCTTGCGTTGCATCGTTCTTTCGCGTGTCAGTAAAAAGTTTTTTACTACTTGTTGTGTGATGGTTGAGGCGCCGCCAAGAGTGCTATCGCCTTTGATCATGCTGATGAAATTGTTTATCGCAGTGCGGAAAATTGCTAGCGGATCAATGCCGGAATGTTTGTAGAAATTGGCGTCTTCCGCGGCCAAAAAAGCATCGATCAAATGTTGTGGAATGCGATCAATCGGAACAAAAATTCTTTTTTCTTTGGAAAATTCACTAATGAGAGAACCATCAGCCGCATAAAGGCGTGAGGTGATGATGGGATTGTAATTTTTCAGCTGTTCGTAATCCGGAAGATCTTCGCTATAACGTTTGAAAATAAAAAAGCCGAAAGTGATGGCAACCAAAGCCATGAATATTCCGGCTATAAACATCAGACTGATTGCTTTTTTCATTCTCTATTTTTTGTAAAATATTCATTAATTGCTGCAACCAGACTCGTCGCCACTTTGCGCTTATAACCAATGCTGTTGAGCAATTTTTCCTCTCCCTTGTTTGAGAGATAGCCGAGCTCAATCAAAACTGAAGCCATGTCCGGTGCAGTTAATACTGCAAATCCGGCAAAGCGGTGAGTGTTTTGTAGAATTTCTATTTCGGAATTTCTGATTCGTCTGATGGCAATTGCAGCAAAGCGTGCCGAGCTATTTTTAGATTCGCGCTGCGATAAATCAATTAGAGTTTTCATGATGTCTTTGCTGGTATCGGCAAAATTCATACCATTGATGATGTCGGCGCGATTTTCTCTTTGCGCTAATGATTCTGCCTGTTTGTCAGAAGATTTTTCCGAAAGGGTGTAAATGGAAAATCCGGAAGTTGATCTGTCGTCAGAAGCGTTGGCGTGGAGTGAAATAAAAAGATCAGCGTTTTTTTTGCGCGCCTTCTTAACACGCTGATGCAACGGAATAAAAAAATCATCATCACGAGTGAGATAAACTTTGTAGCGACCGGTATTGAGCAGTTGTTTACCTAGCTCTTTGGCATAAGACAGAGTCAGATTTTTTTCTTTGGTGCGAACGAAATTGCCGATTGTTCCCGGGTCTTTGCCGCCATGTCCGGCGTCAATTACGATTACCGGAGTTTTTTGCTTTACAACTTTAGGAATTTTTTTAACGACATATTTTGCCGAGCCGTCCGGATTTGCTATTTTTTGAGTTTCGAACTCGAACTCTTCTGCTTTTTGCGTAATGAAATCAACATCCTCTTTTATGCCAATAATTTCCGTGGTAATTGCCGTTGATTTTGCATCGAAATGCGTGTTTTTCAGCGAGATTTTTTGAGTAAGATCAAATACTAAACGCAAAGAATTATGTTGCGGATTCTGACGAAAATTTTTGACAAAAAATGGCAGAGCGGGTTGTTGTTCCAATTGTGTAGCATTAGCAATATCAACCACCAAACGCGGGGGATCGTTAAGTGTAAAAGCTTTGAAATTGGTTTTTGCAGACAGTGAAATTGTCAGCAGATTTTTTCCGGTAAATTGGATTTTTTTTATGGAAACCGCACCTGATATAGCTGTTGAAGGGGCAAGGAAAATAGCTACCAACAGAAAAATTTTTGCTACAGTGATTCTCATGAAAAAATCAAAATACAAATTCAGGAAAATGAAAGGAACATTTTTGATAACAACCCATTTTTTTACAAAAGATTACAATTTACTTTGCTATCCCCATTCCTACTCTCTCAAACCTTCATTAACCTTTAATCAATCAAATAATGTGTGGAATTGTCGGAGTTGTCGGCAACAAAAATGCCGCCTCAATAATTTTTGATGGTTTGAAAAAGCTTGAATATCGCGGCTATGATTCTGCTGGCGTTGCGGTGTTTGAAAATGGCAAATTCAAAACTGTCAAGGAGGAGGGAAAAATCAGAAAACTCGAATCGGCTTTGAAAAAAGCGAAGTTGAAATCAGAGATCGGTATTGGCCATACACGTTGGGCAACGCATGGGCGTCCAAGCAAGCAAAATGCCCATCCTCACGCTTCTGCAAAAGTTTGCGTTGTTCACAATGGCATCATCGAAAATCATCAGGAGTTGCGCCAAAGACTGCAAAAATTCGGCGCAAAATTTTTAAGCCAAACCGATACCGAAGTTGTTCCGCATTTACTGGAATTGTTCTTTGAAAAAACCTCCGATGTCAAAAAATCCCTGCTTGAAACCGCCAAAGAAATTAACGGTTCTTTTGCTCTGGCGGTGATTTTTAAAAATAATGAAGATGTTATTGCCGTTGCCAAACGCGGTTCGCCATTGGTTATCGGCGTTGGTGAAGATGAAAACTTTGTCGCTTCCGATTATTACGCTTTGGCCAATCACACCAATCAAATTATCGTTTTGGAAGATGATGAATTTGCGATTATTTCCAAAAAAAATATCGAAATTTTTGATGCCAAAGGGCGTGAAATCAGAAAAGAAATCAAGTTGATGCAATCAGAAAATGGCAAGGTTTCCAAAGAAAATTATCCCCATTTTATGCTGAAGGAAATTTATGAACAGCCGCGAGTTATCGAAGAAACGGTGCAAACTTATGTTGATTTGAGCGGCAATCTGATTCATCTGCCGAATTTTTCTTTTGATGTCGCAAAGATTGAAAAAATCACCATCGTTGCTTGCGGAACTTCCTACTATGCCGGTTTAACCGCGAAATATCTGATTGAAGAAATTGCCGGCCTTGCGGTTGAAGTTGATATTGCCTCTGAATTCCGCTATCGCGCCCATCCTTTTAGTTCTGATAATTTGATGATTTTTGTTTCGCAATCCGGCGAAACTGCCGACACTTTAGCGGCTCTGAAATATGCCAAAGAAAATCGACAAAAAATTTTATCAATCGTCAATGTTGCGCATAGCACTATGGCGCAATTTTCCGATGTTGTGATTCGGACTCTGGCCGGTCCCGAAATTGGCGTAGCCTCAACCAAGGCTTATACTGCGCAAATTGCGGTTCTTGCGCTTTTGGCAATCCATTTGGGATTTTTGCGCGGCAAGGTTTCACCACGAAAGAAAGCAAAATTACTTCAGGAATTGGCAGAAAGTGAGAGCAAGATGAGTCGCCTCTTTGACATAAACGATATCAAAAACATTAAAAAAATTGCGCACAGCCTAACCAGCGCTAAACATGTTCTTTATATCGGGCGCGGCATCTCGCAAATCACCGCATTTGAAGCGGCATTAAAACTGCGAGAACTTTCCTATATCAACGCCCAAGGCATTGCCGCCGGAGAATTAAAACATGGAACCATCGCCTTAATTGACAAAAAAATGCCGGTAATTGTGATTGCGCCGCACAATCAGCAACATGATCTTTTTGAAAAAACCGTCTCCAATGCTGAAGAAGTCAATGCCCGCGGCGGGCAAATAATTTTTATCTCCGATAAAAACGGTATTTCCCGATTCGGCAAGATGGCAAAAAAAACCATAGAAATTCCCGAAATTGCAGGAATCATTCAGGAGGCATTATTGCCAGTAATATCAACTCAACTCCTCGCTTACTACGTCGCTTTTTTTAAAGGCAATGATGTCGATCAGCCAAGGAATTTGGCGAAGTCAGTGACGGTGGAGTGAAGGATTGTTCTTAAAGTCCCGTGTCTTTAATTCGTGCCTCGTGCCTCGTGCCTCGTGCATCGTGTTTCGTGGTGTTAAAGTTGTAGAAGCACGAAATATGACGGACATAGGATTTGCATTACAACCTTGTAATTTTAATATTTTATGTTAATATTGCTAGCATGTATAGAAGAGAACTTGCGCAAAAAATAATACGAAGCTTAAGCCAAAATCCGGTGGTAGCCATTCTTGGCCCGCGTCAGATTGGCAAAACAACACTTGCCCTTGAAATTGCTAAAGGTCAGCCATCAATTTATCTTGATCTTGAAAACCCGGAAGATTTTCAAAAATTGAAAGACCTTACCCACTATCTTGGTCTTCATGCTGATAAATTGGTAATTCTTGATGAAGTCCAACGTTATCCCAACCTATTTATGTCGCTGCGTGGTGTCATTGATTCCAGAAGGCGTGAGGGGCGCGGCAATGGTCGTTTTCTGGTGCTTGGTTCAGCGTCAAATGAACTATTAAAACAAAGCTCCGAAAGTCTTGCGGGGCGCATCCATTATTTAGAGCTGGCAGGCCTTAACCCTTTTGAAATATACCAAATCCAGCTGAAGAAGCCGGAAGGTGAATCATTGCAAAGATTGTGGATGCGCGGTGGTTTTCCAAATAGCTATGCGGCGTCAAGTGATCAAACAAGCCATGAATGGCGTCAAAACTTTATCCGCACCTATTTGGAGCGCGATATCCCGCAATTGGGGCCACGCATTCCGGCAATAATTCTTATGCGCTTTTGGACGATGCTTGCCCACACGCAAGGTGAATTGCTTAACGCTTCAAAGCTTGCAAGCTCACTTGGGGTCGAAAGCGTTACTGTGAGCCGGTATCTGGACCTTATGGTTGATCTGTTATTGGTTCGCAGATTGGAGTCATGGCATGGAAACGTTAAAAAACGACTTGTTAAATCACCAAAAACTTACGTTAGGGATAGCGGTATTGTTCACACGCTTTTGCAAATACCTGACTATGAGGCATTACTCGGTTATCCTATTCTTGGCAAAAGCTGGGAAGGATTTGTGATCGAAAATATCATATCAGCGCTGCCATCCGCTATTCGTTCCTATTTTTATCGAACATCTGCCGGAGCCGAAATTGATTTGCTCCTTGAGTTTGGGTTAAATGAGTATTGGGCTGTTGAAATTAAAGCCAGCCGCACACCTACACTAACAAAAGGATTTCACATCGCCTGCGAAGATTTAAAAGTGAAACGTAAATTTGTTGTTTACAGTGGTGAAGATACATTTCAGACCAGCAACAAAACGACTGTTTTATCACTTGTAGGTTTTATTAACATGATTCGCGATAGCTCCACTACCGATTAAATTATTTATGGAACTAGAAATCAGAAAAGAACTATTCAACGTCGAAGCCGAGCAGGCAGTTTTGGGAACGATCATTTTGAATAATGAATATCTCAACCGCGTGGCGGAATTCTTGTTGCCGGATCATTTTTATGAATCAGCGCATCAGAAAATTTTTGCGCAGATTTTGCACAATATCGAGCATGTTCGAATCGTTGCTAATCAAGTGACGCTCAAGCAGTTTTTTGATTCTGATCCCGCAATTAAAGCGGTTGGCGGTGCGCTTTATCTCTCAACTCTGCTTTCATCTGCCTCGGCAATTATTGACATCGCCGATTATGGCCGCGTAATTCATGATTTAGCTTTGAAGCGGCAATTAGTAATGGTTGGCGAAGATGTGGTTAATCGCGTTTTTAATGTTGAAGAAAAAACTTCCGCTGCTGAACAGATAGAACTTGCTGAATCCAGTCTTTTCAAGCTTTCCGAGCATGGCAATGGCCGCTCCGATTTTCGCAATATTTCTTCTTCAATCAAAGATACTCTCGACAAAACCTTATTGGCAAAACAGCGCGACAGCCATATCAGCGGCATTTCAACCGGCCTCACCGACCTCGATAAAATCTTGAGCGGCATGCAGCAATCGGATCTCATCATCCTTGCCGCAAGGCCCTCAATGGGGAAAACTGCCCTCGGAATCAACGTGGCCGTGAATGCATGCAAGTTTCTGAACGAGGATCTTGAAGATCAAAAAGACAAAAAGGCTGTTGGGTTTTTTTCGCTAGAAATGTCATCCGATCAGCTGGCGGCAAGAATTCTTTCGATGGAATGTAGCATCAATGCCACAAAATTCAGAACCGGACAATTAAATGAAACTGAATGGGAGGCTGTGGCTGTTCGCTCGGCAGAAATTTCCAAATTGCCGCTTTTTATTGATGATACTCCGGCGCTCTCAATTTCAGCGATTCGCACCCGTGCGCGCAGAATGGTGCGTAAAAATAATTTGGCATTTTTGGTGGTTGATTATTTGCAGTTAGTTCGCCCAACAACCACACGTGCAAATGATGGACGGGTGCAGGAAGTTTCAGAAATTACGCAAGGTTTGAAGGCGATTGCCAAGGAATTTAATATTCCGGTTTTGGCCTTATCACAACTTTCGCGTGCGGTTGAACAACGTGAAGACAAACATCCACAACTTTCCGATTTGCGTGAATCGGGAGCAATCGAACAGGATGCCGATGTGGTGGCCTTCATCTATCGCGATGCCTATTATCTCGAGCGCAAACGCCCGCCGGAAAGCGAATCTGACAGGTTTAATCAGTGGAAAAATAAAATGCAGGAGATGGCGCACAAGGCAGAAATCATCATTGCCAAGCAACGCAATGGCCCGGTTGGTTCACTTAATCTCTTCTTCGATGCTGAATTCACGCGCTTCGGCAATCTCGATATTTATCACAAATAAATCTTGCTGTTTTGCTGTTAAACCATAAAGCTGTGTTTCCATTTAGGGGGCTATCCATGACAAAAATGACAATCGAAATTCCAGAGCAAGACTACAAAATGCTGAAACTGGCAGCGGTTCATTTTGGCGTTTCAATCAAGGATTATGTGCTTGATGCGCTGCGTGCGAAGGAAAAAATTTTAATCCGCGATGATGGCGTAGTGCGAGTTTTGAAGAAGGAAACTGTGAAGGCGCTTGAAGAAAGTAGAAAAAAAGGGGATAAGTTTTTAACTTTTAATTCTTCAAAAAAAGCCTTCGATTATCTTGATAAAAAAATAGAATAACCAATTTCTCACCATGAATCTAAAAACAACCTTCTCAAACCGTTTTGTAAAAGAATACAAGCTAATGGCCAGAAGAGGTAAAAACCTTGATAGGTTAAAGGTTATTGTTGAGTTGCTAGAAACAGGATCTTTATTGCCAATCAAATACCACAATCACAAGTTAGTCGGTGAATATAGTGGCTCATGGGAACTTCATATTGAACCAGATTGGTTGTTGATTTATCGCATATCCAATGAACAACTTATTTTAGAACGTACCGGCTCTCATTCGGATTTATTCAGAACGTGAAAATTCTCGGCATAGAAACCTCCTGCGATGAAACTGCCGTAGCGATTGTTGATGATGCGAAAAATATTCTTTCACATGTTTTAAAATCGCAGATTGATCTGCATAAGAAATATGGCGGAGTAGTGCCAGAGCTGGCGGCACGAGGGCATGTTGAAGTTTTGGATGAAATGATTTTACAGGCTTTACGCCAAGCAAATTTAAAGTTTGAAGAAATAGATGGTTTTGCCGCTACTTGCGGACCTGGCCTCATCGGTGGCGTGATTGTTGGTATGATGGCAGCAAAAACTTTGGCTTCAATTTATCAAAAACCTTTTTTGGCAGTGAATCATCTCGAAGCGCATGCTTTAACGGTTCGACTTACCAATGATTTACAATTTCCATATTTGCTTTTGTTGATATCGGGCGGGCACTGTCAAATTTTGTTTGTGCGTGATGTCGGTGATTATGAAAAATTTGGCGAAACAATCGATGATGCTTTGGGAGAGGCTTTTGACAAAATAGCGCAAATGCTTGATTTGCCTTATCCAGGAGGTCCGGCGGTTGAAAAAATGGCTGTAAATGGCGAGGAAACTCGTTTCAAATTTTCGCGTCCTTTACTTGATTCCAAAAATGAAAATCATCGTTTTAATTTTTCGTTCTCCGGCTTGAAAACAGCTGTACGACGTCAGATTGAAAAATTAACCGGCGAGGAATTTTCTCACACAACTTCACCAAAAAAACTCAGTAAAAAAGACAAAGCCGACATCTGCGCCTCCTTTCAGCACATAGTTTGCGAGATCATCACTAACCGTCTGGATAATCTGGCTATTAAGCAAAATTCTGCGTCTGGAATATTTCGTGCTTCGGTAATTTTAACTAACGAAGCACGAAGCACAAAGCACGAAGCACGAAAAAGTACCGCTAACTACTTACCACTTACCACCAACCTCGTAATCGCCGGCGGTGTTGCTGCCAATCGCTACATTTTTTCTCGTCTGCAAAATTGGGCAAAAAATCATGGTTTGGAGATTATTACACCACCAGTGAATCTTTGCACTGATAATGCTGCAATGGTTGCTTGGGCGGGGGTTGAGAAATTAAAATTAGGAAAATGTGATGATTTAAACTTCAAGCCGAGAGCAAAGTGGGAGTTGATGGATCTGGATTTAATTTCTCGCCTTCTGTAGCAGTAAAAAGTCAGCAAGCACGCATGCCATCATGGCCTCGCCAATTGGAACGGCGCGGATTCCGACGCATGGATCATGGCGGCCTTTGGTAATGATTTCGGTATTGTTGCCATGGACATCAACGGTTTTTCTTGGAATCAAAATTGAGCTGGTTGGTTTGACGGCAAAGCGAAGCACAATATCTTGTCCTGATGAAATGCCGCCCAATATGCCTCCGGAATGGTTATTAGAAAAAATAATTTTGTCGTTTTCATTTCTCATTTCATCTGCCAATTCCGATCCGCATTTTGAAGCAACTGCCATGCCATCGCCGATTTCCACAGCTTTTACAGCGTTGATTGACATCATAGCTTGTGCGAGGCGGGAATCGAGTTTGTTGTAGATTGGCTCGCCTAAACCAAGCGGAACATTTCTGGCGATAACCTCAATAATCGCACCAACGGAATTTCCTGATTTTCTTATCTCAAGCAGATAATCCTCGAAATTTTTTGCCGCTTCTTTGTCGGGACAGAAGAAATCATTTTTTTTGATTTCAGAAAAATCAATTTTTGTGCGATCAATTTTTTTCTCGCCAATTTGAGTCAAATAGCCGGTGATTTCGATTTTTTCGCGCTCCAGAATTTTTCTAGCGATTGCTCCTGCGGCCACGCGCATTGCGGTTTCTCGTGCTGATGATCTGCCGCCACCGCGATAATCGCGAATGCCGTATTTTTTGAAATAGGTGTAATCGGCGTGAGAAGGACGAAATTTGTCTTTGATTTCAGAATAATCGCCGGATTTCTGATCTTCGTTAAAAATGATCATGCCAATTGGAGTGCCGGTGGTTTTGCCTTCAAACACTCCTGATAAGATTTTTACTTGATCTTTTTCCTGGCGCTTTGTTGTAAATTTTGATTGTCCGGGACGACGGCGATCGAGGTGTTTTTGAATGTCAGAGTCATTTAATTCAATAAGAGAAGGACAGCCATCAACCACACAGCCAATTGCTTCGCCATGGCTTTCACCCCAGCTTGTGAAGGAAAAAATTTCGCCGAATTTGTTACTCATTTTTTTGTTTTATTAAGTATTAAAAGCGGATTTTTTGTGAAAACCAGATGATTGCCATCTTCATCAATTTTGAGTTCTCCGGCGGTAATTTTTCCAATATCTCCTTCGGCAAAAACATCGTAAAGAACAGCCTCACTTTCATCTTTGTGAAAGGCCTTTTTAGCCTGAATGTTGTAGATTTGCGTGTCGTTATATTGAAATTTAATGCGTGGATTGGTCATGATTTTTTCGGTCTTAAATTCTTCCGGATTTTTTTTGTAATCGGAAACCAGTTTAACAGTGCGACCAGTGTTTATAGCTTGAAAAACATAGATAAACAGCCCGCCGGCTATCAGAATATAACAAAAAATAGTTATAAAATTTTTGATGCGGGAATGTGAGTTAATGGTTGCGAGAATCTGTTTGGTTTTAGTATCCATTTTGTTCAATTGTTATCGAAAAAGATTCAACGCAATCAACTACTCCGACCTTATCAACTTCAAGTCTGCATCTTTTAATATTCCTGTTTTTCATGATTTTTTTCATGATTTCGCCGGCAAGTTTTTCAATCAGGTTGAATCTGTTATTTTCCACCAGATTCTTGATGTCGGTGATTATGACATCATAATCAATCGTGTCGGAAAGCCTGTCGCTGTTGATTGCATCTGTTTTGTCGGTTTCAATTTCAGCATTAATGATGATTTCGCGATCAATTTTTTCTTCCCATTCGTGAACGCCGATGATGGTTTTTAGTTTGAGATTTTTGATTTTAATGAGCATTGTTGCGAAGTAATGGAAAAAAAATCGTAAATCGTAAATCGTAAATCGTAAATGGATAAAATTATCCCAATAAAAAATTATCAAAAATCGAAATATAATCCAAGAATGCTTTTTTTCGTCCTCGTTCTTTCCGCCGCTTTGGCGCTGGTTTTATGGCATTATTTTGTTGAAAATGTTGCTGGTCTCGATGTGCAGATTCCGCCATCAAAAAATGTTTTTTTTAATGAACAAACTCCTCTTTCCCTTACAACTTCACAAATTGCCAATGAGTTTGAAAAATCTGACGGCAAGCCAATTCTACTCTATATCTACACCACATGGTGCAAAATTTGTGTAAAGAATTTTTCCGTCATCAATGAAATCTCGCGCGAATTTCAAAACACCGATTTGAAAGTCATCACTCTTGCGATTGATCGTGATCTTGATGCCGCAAGCCTTCAGCAACATCTTAACCACTTTGGCGAAATTTATTTCCAACCTCAATTTCTTGCTTTCAGGGAAGGATTTCTCGAATTTTTACGCAAAAAAAATATCCGCTATGATGGCCGAATTCCCTTTACTGTCCTGATTTCGCGCCATGGTGAAATAATTACAAAATTTACCGGCACAAAAAATAAAAATTTTTTGCGCAATAAAATCATCAAAGAAATATCGTAAATCGTAAATGATCCGCCTTTTTAACACTCTTACTCATCGCGAAGAAATCATCTCAACCATCGAGCCAAATCACCTGAAAATTTATGTTTGCGGACCAACAGTTTATGACCGTCCGCACCTTGGAAATGCTCGCTCGGTGGTGGTTTATGATTTATTTTTCCGCTTCTTTCGCATTGTTTTTTCGCATGTCACCTATGTGCGCAATATCACCGATGTTGATGATAAAATTAACGAAGCGGCAAAAGAGCAGGGCGTTTCTATCCACGAAATTACACAAAAAAATATTGAACATTTTTATGCCGATATGGATGCACTAAATGTTATGCGTCCAACCTATGAACCACGTGCTACAAACCATATTGCCGAGATGATTGTCATAATTGAAAAACTCATCAAAAACGGCCATGCTTATGAAAGCGCGGGACATGTTTTGTTTGATGTCGAATCTTACAAAAATTACGGCACGTTTTCACATCGAAATTTGGATGAGATGATCGCCGGTGCGCGTGTTGAAATCGCTTCTTACAAAAAAAATCCGCTCGATTTCGTGTTGTGGAAACCAGCCGATTCTGATGATGATATTTCCTCCATTTTTGACAGCCCGTGGGGCAAAGGCCGTCCTGGCTGGCATATTGAATGTTCGGCGATGAGCTCAAAATATCTTGGCGATGATTTTGACATTCACGGCGGCGGCGTTGATTTGCAATTTCCGCATCACGAAAATGAAATCGCGCAAAGCAGATGTGCCAATCCCAAATCGCATTATGCCAAATTCTGGATTCACAACGGATTTCTGACGGTTAACGGCGAAAAAATGAGCAAGTCGCTGAAAAATTTTATCACGGTGCGCGATTTGTTGGATCAGGGAATTTCCGGCGTTGTCATCCGCTATTTTCTGCTTTCAACTCATTATCGCAAACCACTCGATTTCAGCAACAAAGCTTTGGATGATGCTAAAAAGGCAATCGGGAAATTTCATGAGGTTCTCACAAACCGTCATCCCGAACTCACAAACCGTCATCCCGAACTCACAAACCGTCATCCTGAACTTGTTTCAGGATCTATCGCTCAACCAATCCTGGATTATCTCTCCGACGATCTAAACATCGCCAAAGTCATCGCCGCACTCCACGAAATGGCAAAAGAAATCAAATCAGGCAACGAAGCAATCAAAGAAAACTTCGCTGCAACACTTGATTTTCTTGGCTTGCTCGATGCCAATCTCCTTACCAAATCGCAAACAAACGATGTTGATAAAAACCACATCAACTCCCAAATCGCCCTGCGCTCAAAATTCAAACAGGAAAAAAATTTCTCCGAAGCTGACAGAATCAGGGATGATCTGCTTAAAGGCGGTATCATGCTTGAAGATGTGGCGGGAGGGGGAATCATTTGGAAAAAATCATCATGAATTTTTTAGGAAAAAACCAAAATTTTGTTAAAGAAATCATATCGTTAATTGAGCAGGCAAGACAAAGAGTAGCGACCACTGTCAATATTGGAATCACCCATCTTTATTGGAAGATTGGGCAAAGAATTAACAAAGAAATTTTAAAGGATAAAAGGGCAAAATATGGAAAACAGATTGTTGCAACATTATCTTGTGAATTGACCAATCAATTTGGCAGAGGTTTTGAAGAAAGAAATCTGCATCGAATGATGCAATTTGCTCAAATGTTTAATGATGAAAAGATTTTGTCGACAGTGTCGACGGAATTAAACTGGAGCCATTTTGTTATCTTGACAATGGTTAAAGACAGGCTGCAACGTGAATTTTATATGCAAATGTGTCGCACCGAAAGATGGAGCGTTAGGTCATTGCAAAATAGAATTGACTCAATGCTTTTTGAAAGAACTGCAATCAGTAAAAAACCTGAAGAATTTATTGAACGTGAATTAAAAAATTTGAGCGATGGAAACCACTTAAGTCCCGATTTGGTTTTCAAAGATCAATATTTTCTGGATTTTACCGGCCTTAAAAATGTTTACTGCGAAAAATCTTTGGAAGACGCGGTATTAAGGGAACTTGAATCATTCATAATAGAGTTGGGAAATGGATTTGCCTTTGTTGAGCGTCAGAAAAGAATGATCATTGATGGAGAGGATTTTTATTTAGACCTACTTTTTTTTCATCGCAAATTAAGAAGATTGGTTGCGATAGAGCTAAAAATTGGTAAATTTAAAGCCGCTTATAAAGGACAAATGGAGCTTTATTTGCGCTGGCTTGATAAATATGAAAAACAGCCTGATGAACAAACTCCAATAGGGCTAATCCTTTGTGCAGAAGGCAATCACGAACAAATCGAATTTCTTGAATTGGAAAAATCCGGAATAAAAATAGCTGAATATATCACCGAACTTCCCGATAAAAAATTGCTGACAAAGAAATTACATCAGGCAATTGCAGCGGGTAAAAAAAGATTTGAAAAAATTCAAACAGAAAAAAAATTTCTCCGAAGCTGACAGAATCAGGGATGATCTGCTTAAAGGTGGTATCATGCTTGAAGACGTAGCTGGAGGGGGAATCATTTGGAAAAGGAAATAATTTATGCCATACAGAAGTGGGACAACAGATACTTTTAATGCGTTTGCAAAAGATCATTCTGCTATCGAGAAAGCGGTGCAAGAGGAAACTGGTAGAGTTGCAAGAGCACAAGCAGCAAGGTCAATGGTTGTATCAGGGGCGTCTAGACGGAGAACAAGTATTGCCCCAGACGAGAGTTCTTCAGTAGCCCATCCTCCTCCCGCAAGACCAACACTGAGCAAAGAACAATACGCCGCAATTGTCTTCGAAGCATTAGAAAGGTTGCTTGCGGGTGAAACTGTTGCATTGGATTTGGCTACCATCACTGCCGATAGCACAACTACAGCTCCACTCCAGGCGCAAATTGCCGCTGCGGAAAAAAGTTTAAGTGAGGCTGAAGCGCGAAGAGATGGAATTGTTCCAAGAAAGTTGCGTGTTTTGGAGGAGTTGGCAAGCAAGGTACGGTTAGAAACAAGAGAGAAGGAAGAATATGTTGCCGTGCGCAAATCTTTAGGTGAACCAGGTTTAACTGCGGGAAATTGGCAAGAATTTTTTGAGATTTCTGAAGGTAGGTTGTGTTTAAAGGCAGAGAAAAAAACAGAACTTGAAAGATCAACATCAGCCGCTGCAGCTGAATCAGATGCGGATTTTTTGCAGAGGTTTTTAAATGAAAACCTGATCACTGGAAGTCTTGCAACAAAAAAACCGATGCAGATTGCTGATGATGTTTTTTGTGTGATGAGCGCTAATGACAATCCAATGATGAAGAGACCAGTTTCAATTAAGCCAGAATTTGCAGAATTGGCGCGTGTTCTTGGAGTTGTAGCAGATCCAATTGGAAAAGGTGATTTTCCTAAAAAATTTAAAGAATTTTTCGAAAAAACCGGCACGCCTACTGTATGGAAAATTAAAGAAGGAAAGTTGGACGAATTGAGGGCAAGGCCTGCAGCGCCGACAGTTTCACCTAAAGTTGCAACGCTTCAAGCTTTTGCTGGCGCAGTTGGTGTTGTCACAGGTGAGAGTGTTGATGGAGTGGTTAGAGAATTTATGACTCCGGTTGTCACGTTACAAATCACGCATGATGGAACAGAATTATTAGCTAAAGCTGGAATCACAGATTCTGATCTAAGTTCTTTTTATAAAGTTGCAGAAGGCGATGTAAGCCTCAGACATGCAAAGCGCATGGAGTTGTTAGGTGAGGCTAGATCTCAGGCGGTTGCAGTAGTAGCAGATGAAGCAGTAGTAGATGCAGCAGAATATACTCCGGAAGTAAAAAAGTTGGTGGAACAATTTAACGCAGAACGTACCAGGATCCAAGAATATCGGAGGCGAATCTGTCTTGGAACTCCTATTGGTGCAGTTGCTCAGGCGATGGCGAAGGGTGATGATCGACTTGATGCAACTCTTATAGGGATAATTACTGATGATACAGGTTTTGTAGCTGATTTTTTCGATGGAGAAAATCCAAAATTACCAGAGATTAACCGAGCTTTTTTAGCAGCAAAAGCAGCACAAATATCGGCTCCGGCAACTGCTCGAAGAGCGTCGGTGGCAGTGGCTGCTCCAGAAGCCGTAGAATCAGATGAGCAGATTGTGCAGAAATTTTTTGTTACACATTTAGCGCCGGCTGAAGGCGATAGAGCAGCTGGAAAATGGGCAAAAAAAACCAAGGGAGGACAAACAACTGCTATAAACATAGCGATGTTTTGTGCTATGGGTGGACCGCCGATATGTCCTGCTGTACCAACAAGTGTAAAACCAGAATTTGCAGAATTGGCACGTGTTCTTGGTGTTAAAACCGATCCAATTGCCGAGTGTGATTTTGTAGCAAAATTCCAGGAATTTTTTGACAAAACCGGCGCACCTCCGCAATGGCAGATTAAAGCAGAAAGATTAGCAGAACTCAAATCAAGAACCAAAGACTCCATGGCCAATCCACTTGAGATCATGAGAGGATTTTTATTGGTCAAAGACGTGATAAGTAAAGAGCGTTTGATTGCCCTAATGTCATCTCCAAAATTTGCCCAACTTTATGAACACAGCCTGTTCTACAAAGCCATTAAGGATGGCGAAAGATATCGCTATTTGAGGAATCCGGAAATCAGCGCTGATGAAATTGATCTTTACGAAAAGTTTCATGAATTATGTCATACAGCAGCGACAAAATTGTTGCGTGACAGAGCAGTTTTCGATGTCAATAAGGTGAGTATAAGAAGTTTATTTACTCCGGTAAAAGCGCTGATTATCCAAAATTGCCGAAATGATTTGGAAAGAGAAAGAAGAGCTTCGCCACTTTTTAAAGTAGCAGATAGTGAGTCAGGAATCTCATGTGATCCACAATTGAGTTTTGATTCAGATATGGATGCTGCGGTAAACGTTCTTTTAACGCCGCAAACTTATTTGGCAGGTAAAACCATAATTGAGTTTTTAGTTGAACAAGAACTTGTTACAGGGGAATCGCGAGAAGCACTAACTGCGATAATTACACTAAAAAAGCGGATAGAAGATAGGATAAGGGACGGCGTAGAGGATTGTGAGTTGGCAACTGAAATATCGAGAGTGCAGCAATTAGTTACAGAAAATCATGGTGTTGTAGTAAATTCAATTAACGCTATAACAGATGAAACATTTATGACAAAAGGTGTGGCAAGCGTGAGTCTTGCAGGAATGAAAGGTCTTAAAAGAAATATATCATCAGCATTGGATGATATTCATACACTATTTTCAGCAATACCAGCATTGGCTGTAGCAAGATTTACTCCTGCTGATGATCAAATTTTTGACGAAATATTGCGGGAAGAGTTTACCGCTGGAAACACAAATTCTGCTCTTGGCAGAGCTGTTAATAAAACAGTTGAAGGGCGCAGAACAGAATTTGATCGTCTCTTTAAAGCAGTGCAACCAACATATGATGAAATGCAGGTAAGGTTGAAAGGGTTGAGTGAGGATGTTGTTATAGTTGGTAAAAGTGCAGATGGTTTGCAAAGTAAAGTGACAAAATTGCGTGAATTAATAGAGGCACGATATCAAGGTGAAAGAAAGAGAAAAACACGCGAACGTATTTTACGAGAACTTGGTTCATTGTTATATTTGGGTGTAGATGGTAGCGGAGATGTTCCAGTAGTTGTTGAAGAAGAAATGGAAAGAATTGCCAGAGGTTTTGCTGTAACTGTCAGACGTGCAAGTGATTCTGACGCCGAAACTGCTAGAGCTGTTGCTCTAGCAATGTCGCAATTAGCAAGACTTCGGGAAGAAAAAGATGCAGAATTAGCAAGACTTCGGGAAGAAAAAGCCAGACTTGAAGCACGCCTTTCAGCATTGCAAACCCCGAGAGAAAGTCATTCATCGGAGTCAGCAGAGTTGAGAAGTCAATTAGCAGTTTTGGCAGCAAGCGAAGGAGAGGCAGCAAGTAGAGCCGCTGCTCTTCAAGCGCAGATTGGAGAACGCGAAAGAACCATTGAAGAACAGGGAAGAGCTATAAGAGGTTTACGTGGACTTAACACTACCGTCGGACTTCCTCCTTTAGCACCACCACCCACTGGTAGCGCTTCGCCAACAATTGCAATGAGATGGCGTAAATTCCGTGATGGCAACAGTGATGATTTTTTTGTTGGGATGGATAGAAGTAGTAGAGGGTTGTTAGAAGATGAGTCAACCATAGGCCCACTTTCTGCCAGAATGCGTCCCGGTTCTGCAACAAAAATAAGAGCTGATTTATCATCAGTAGCTTCAACTTCTTCTCGTCCGCCACGCCCTGCAATTCGTCGTTCCGCATCAACATCTTCTTCAGGCGATGCTGTTTTGAAATCAGCAACAGCAAGATCAGCAGAAACAGCTTCCGCTGTTGGCTCATCTGCTGCAGCAAGCGCGGACGGTATGGTTCGTCATTTTCCTAATTTTGAAGATGATGTATTATCAGAATCAGCTCTGGCTCCAGCTTCATCAGCAGTTCCGCCTCCTCCATCATCAGTATCTTCACCGGTAGCAGAGTTGGAACCGGACATTCCCGTAGGGCCGCTTCCCAGCTTTTCCACCTCTTCTCCAACTGGAGCATCTGTTGCTTCTCATGAAGTTTCAGTAGCTGAAGAACGGCCACCAGCTACGGTAGCCGTTGCAGGAGCTGATCTGGAAGAAGAGAAAAAGGCAAGAATGGCAAGAAGGGCTGTATTATTGGAACAGATAGAACACAACGTAAAAGTCTGCGATGATGGTGATATAAAAGAACTCCGCAGGAGAGATGATAAGACATTTTCGTTTGATGTGGTGGAGTTGGATTTAAATTTTTTGGATAAAGTTGTTAAATTGAGTGAAATAGTTTCTAAATTTTCTAGAGATATAACAGAAGTAAAACAGGGAGGTTCACCTTTTTTTAGTGAGGTTTTTTGTAAGAAGGGCGATGGGGGCAAAGGGAAAGAATTTTTTTTCACCAAGGAAAACGGTAAAAAGCTTACCATCGTATTCGGAAAAGATGGTTTCGTTTGGTATCGTAACAATCACGAAGCTGGTAGTTTTGCAGGTTTCAGTAGTGGTGATATGGGTGGCGTTCATCGAGATGCCGAAAGGCTTTTCCGGCTTGGGTATAACGAGACATTTTCTGGGACAAAAAATGCAAAAAGTGCTCTTAAAATATTAGAAGGGTTTACAGCCTCGTTAACTGATCTTTTAGAGCATGAAAAAGATAGGAGAAAAAAAATTCAAGAAAGCAGAGAAAAAAAAGAGAGTCGTTTCGGTTGGGTCGGTCGGGTAATAAATTCTCTTCAAAGGAGGGTTCCCGGAGGAGAATGGATTGCTGAAGCTGAAGCTTCAGCTCCTTCAGCTTCAGTTCCAGGACCTTCAGCTTCAGCTCCTTCAGCTTCAGTTCCAGGACCTTCAGCTTCAGCTCCTTCAGCTTCAGTTCCAGGACCTTCAGCTTCAGTTCCAGGACCTTCAGCTTCAGCTCCTTCAGCTTCAGTTCCAGGACCTTCAGCTTCAGCTCCGGCACCTTCAGTCCCGACTCCAAGAGAAGTTTCAAAATTCTTCCTTGAAGTTAAGAGGGGTGATTATGATACTGTTGCTAGACTTATTTCGGAATACCCGTCTTTAGCTGATATAAAAGGAAAAACCGATGAAACTCCATTGATGGTTGCTGCGCAAAGAGGTCATTATAGAATTTGCAAGCTGTTGCTAACCAAGGAGGTCGATCCTAATGCTGAAACAAAATATGGCGAGACTGCGCTTGGTCTTGCTACTGATAATGAAATTCGCGGTTTATTATTACAGAGTGGGGCTACTACCCCGTTAACACCTCCATCTACATCTCCTTCTAAACCACGTGGCGCATCCTTGCTTAATATGTCTTCAGTAAAGAGATTTGGAATAACCATGTAATCAATCGCCGGTTCTTAGAACGATTGTTCTTAAAATCTTGTGTCCGAGAAAATTAGATCCTGAAACAAGTTCAGGATGACAATCCAGGAAAGATGGTTTCAAAACATGTCATCCTGAACTTGTTTCAGGATCTTGATCAGATTTTATATCTGATCTTGATCACCTTATCCGGATTTTTTTCGAACTCTGCGTCATGTTCAATTTCGCGATTTATTTCGAACTCCATTTTTAATTCTTTTTCCTCTTTGGCTTTAAGCCTGATTTCACGCATGCAGAGGCATTCATATTTGGTCAGATATTTTTCAGCATATTGTGGTTCAACAATGAGTTTTGGACGAATGCGTACCGGTGTTTTGCCGAGATTTTTGATGTTGTAGAGAATGGCAGTTTTTTTGTTTGGAAAGGTTGTGATTGCTGGTTCCTGTGCGCTGAATTCAATATTTTCGTAATAATTTGTGGTTTCGATTACGATATCAATTGGCGTCCAACCTTGGTGCTTCGGAATGTAATATGAAAAATAAAATGGCTGACATTTCTGTGTAAGTTGGCAAAACCAGTTAAAAGGCTGGATAGCAGCAACGATTATGAATGAGATGATAGCGAGGCGGATGGTGAGGCGAATTAAGGGATGCATAATTTACGATTTACGATTTACGATTTAAAAAGTGTCAAATCGTAAATCGTAAATCGCAAATCGTAAATGAAAGTTTATCTTCAAATCCCATTCCAAAAATTTTCTCAAAAATTTTCTCAATGGCCATGCGAACTTTTTGAGCGCTGTGTGAATGGATGGGAAATGAAATTAATTTATCCTTAAATGCTTGAAAAAGATTTTTACCAACTTTGTGAATCAGCTTTGTTAGGGCTTGCAGAGGCTATTGAATTAAAAGACACAAATTCGCAATTTGATGTCGAATATTCCGACGGAATTTTAAAAATTGTGATTGTTGCAACTAATAAAACCTACATCATCAATCGCAATTCCGGCAATCAAAAAATCTGGTATTCCTCGCCATTTTCGGGTGCGGATTATTTTTCTTTTGATGAAAAAAATAAAAATTGGCGAAGCGCAAAAGGTGAGGAACTTTCACCAAAATTATTTTCTGAACTAAAAACTTTTCTCAAATGACAAAAAAAATTCTTTTAATTGAAGGTGACGGTATTGGTCCAGAAGTGGTTTTGCAGGCGAAAAAAATTATTGAGTTTTTTTCCAAAAATACTGACAAAAAATTTGAAACTGAAAATGCCTTGCTTGGTGGATGTGCCTACGATGCTCTAGGCACGCCATTCCCTGATGAAACCTTAAATCTGGCAAAAAAATCCGATGCGATTTTGCTTGGCGCGGTTGGTGGGCCAAAATGGGAGGTTTTGGAATATAAACATCGTCCTGAACGGGGATTGCTGGGTATTCGTAAAGAGCTGGAACTTTTTGCAAATTTGCGTCCGGCTAAGGTTTTTGATGCCTTAACCGATAGCTCAACTCTCAAGCGTGAGATAATTCTTAATCTCGACATCATGATCGTTCGCGAACTTACTGGCGATCTTTATTTCGGTGAACCACGCGGTGTTAAAACTTTGCCCGATGGCTCAAAACAAGGCATCAACACCATGAGTTACAATTCAAAAGAAGTGGAAAGAATTGCCAAAATTGCTTTCGATTTAGCAAAAATTCGTGGCAAAAAACTTTGTTCAATTGACAAGGCCAATGTGATTGAAACCACGGAAATGTGGCGTGAAATTGTCACAGAAATCGGCAAAAAAAATTATCCCGAAATCGCGCTTTCCCACATGTATGTCGATAATGCTGCGATGCAGTTGGTGCGCAATCCAAGGCAATTTGATGTTGTTTTAACCGGCAATATGTTTGGCGATATTTTGTCTGATTTGGCTTCAATGCTTACCGGTTCACTGGGCATGCTTCCATCAGCTTCACTTGGTGAAAAATTTGCGCTTTATGAACCAATTCACGGATCAGCTCCAGACATTGCCGGAAAGAACATCGCCAATCCGATTGCCACAATTTTAAGTTTGGCGATGATGTTTCGTTATAGTTTCTCTTTTGCCAAAGAAGCTTCTTTGATTGAGAAGGCGGTTGAAAATGTGTTGAACAAAGGAGTAAGAACTGCAGATATCGCAAAAGCCAATGATTTAACTACTTCTTGTTCGCAAATGGGAGATGAGATTGTTGGTGAGTTAAAAAAACTGATGGCATGAAACCCTGTTGTTATACAAAATTCTGCGTCTGGACTTTTTCGTGCATCGTGCATCGTGCATCGTGCTTCGGTAATTTTAACCCACGAAGCACGAAGCACGAAGCACGAAGCACGAAAAAGATACAAAATTTTAAGAACAATCTGGAATACTTTCTTGTATTTCTTTTTCTTATTGCAAACAGCGCGTTTGCCCGCACTACCTCATTTGAAAATCGTTTTGTTTGTGAAAAAGATAAAGGCATATGGCGCACCTATGGCAATGGTTGCGTTGATAGTTGCTATGAAAAATTTGACAAATTTGCCATTTGCGCTCGCGCAATCACCTATGGTTGCGATTGCGGAAAAGGTAAATGCTGGGATGGTGAGCAATGTGTTGAGTTAATCGAATATAAAAAAGTCTACGACGTCATGCAGGAAAAAGATCAAAAAGCCCTAGCCGAAGCCAAAGAAAAACGCAAAGCAATCGCTTTGGAAAATCAGGAAAAAATATTAAGCAACCTGACAACTCAGGCTGAAGCACGCGCTGGTGCAGTAGGCGCTGAAGGAGTGCAGCCGCAAAGTAATTATTCCGCGCCTGATCAAAATAAAACCGATAATTCTATCTTACCGCTTTTGCCTTCGATGGAAAAGAAAGATGACTCAGTTGTAACTACTCAACCGCAAACAGCCCCAGCTCAAAACAACAATCCACAACCACTAATTCCGCCATTCTTTTTACAGCAGGAAAAAGCCAAACAGCAGGCAGAACAACAAAAAAAAGAAGAAACAAAAACCATAATCCCACCACAGACAGAACCAGGCTTGCCAGCATTACCAATGATTCCATTGCCACAATAACAATCACGAGATTATCGGTTGTTGTAAAAATGTTGTGTCTGAAATTAGATCCTGAAACAAGTTCAGGATGACAACCACCTCTCGTCATCCTGAACTTGTTTCAACCCCAATAACGCTTAAGGAATTATGGCTTAAGTCTACAAACTCTGAGTAAAACCAATAAACTCCACCACACTGTCACCCCGCACTTGTTGACTCTGAGTAAAACCAATAAACTCCACCACACTGTCACCCCGCACTTGTTG
>Ga0155951_112_pt1 | contig 27728 bp, 20 predicted proteins | sample RifCSPlowO2_02_FD_107605 | JGI IMG/M metagenome (GOLD analysis project Ga0155951, IMG submission 107605) | Alphaproteobacteria bacterium RIFCSPLOWO2_02_FULL_40_19 | reverse complement strand
AATAAAAAATAAAAGCCTAAGCCTAGGAATCCGCTCTGTTATTGAATCCAACTATTCTGTCAGGATGCCGCACTAATTTGCTCAACTTGGGAAAAGTTGGTAGTTTTGGTCGATTAGATTTGTATAGATTCTCGTTTTGAAACAGTTTCACAATTATTTATTGAGTATGATAAGGGTAAAATTTTACCATACCGACGCCATACTGGCGTCCCAAATCCACCACCGCTACCAAGTGCGTGTATGCACTATCCCCGAGATTTATTTATCAAGATTTATTTATCTCGGGGACACCACAAATTTTAGTGGTAAGTGATGAGCAAGTTTTAGAGATTGTTCTTAAAATTTTGTGTCCAAAAAATCAGATCCTGAAACAAGTTCAGGATGACAATCCGTGGAGGATGGTTTCAAAACATGTCATCCTGAACTTGTTTCAGGATCTGATTTTTTGGACACAACATTTTTGATAACAACCGTTTTAGAGATTCTGCACTATCAGTAGGGCTACGGCGAGCCAGATTCCGGTGTTTGCTATGATTAGCAGTTTCAGTATTAGATTTAGCAGCGGGTTATTTTTGAGGGATTGGGAAAATTTATTGCGCAGATGCTTGAAATGATTGTCATAAATCTTTTCCAGCTCTTTGGAGACAGTTTTTCTGTTTTGCATAAATTACTTTTTTGAATTGAGAAAACACCGTGCCGCCAGACCGGTGGTTACTTTTTCTTCCAGGGATTTTTTAAATTTGCTTTTTGTTGTTTTTGTTTTTGTTGCTTCAAAGTCAATCATCATGCCGTAGAGTTCGGTAGCGATTGCAACTATTGTCTCTTTATCAAATTCATTTCCGTAAAACTTAAAAACTACATTCATCGCTTCAGTTAATTTTTTGCGACCTTTTTCATCAAATGGCAAAGATGATTTGCCGCTTAAAATAGCGTCAGTGCTGACATTAAGAACCTGTGCAAGTTTTTGTAAAACTTCATTTGAAACACCGCTGCGCCCTTTCTCAAAACCGGAAAGTAATTGTTTGCTTACTCCGACTTTTTGCGCCAATTCGCTTTGACTGATATTTTTTTCTTCACGAATTTTTTTAAGAAAATTTTTATGCATTGAGCCAATATTTTTTGGCGTTTTGGCTGTGGTTAACTTTTGAAAAAGTTTTGTTTCGGAGATTGAGAAAACAAGAGAAATATGGTATATACCAATTCAAGCTGAAGATACCAAACTTCTGACTTCGAATTTTTACCAATAAATTCGAAGTCAGAAGTTTGGTATCTTCAGCTTGAATTGGTATCTCCACGATCTTTACGAAGATTTTTTATCGTCTTTGACTTCCTCATATTCAGCATCAACAACTTTTTCGTTGCTGCCGGAAGAATCGGATGAAGAAGATGAATTATCGGCGCCGGGAGTTGTGCTGCCTGCCGCGCCGGCTTGACTGGCTTTGTAAATTGCTTCACCGAGCTTCATGCTGTTTTGCATCAGGCTTTCAGTTGCAGATTTTAATTCGGCGGCTGTTGCATCGGTTTTAGCAATCGCATCTTTTACTTTTTGTACTTCCGCTTCAATTGCTGATTTGGTTGCAGCATCAACTTTATCGCCATGTTCTTTTAGCGATTTTTCAGTTTCATAAACTGCAGAATCAGCATGATTTTTGGCTTCGATAAATTCTTTTTTGGCTTTATCGGCTGTGGCATTGGCTTCGGCATCTTTTACCATTTTTTGAATATCAGCTTCGGACAAGCCGCCGGAAGATTGAATGCGCACTTGTTGTTCCTTGTTTGTGGCCTTGTCTTTTGCTGAAACTTTGACCACGCCGTTAGCATCAATGTCGAAAGTGACTTCAATTTGTGGTAAACCTCTTGGCGCCGGTGCGATTCCTTCCAAATTGAATTCACCGAGCAATTTATTGTGAATCGCAATATCGCGCTCGCCTTGGAAAACCTTGATTGTGACCGCGGTTTGATTGTCGGAAGCAGTTGAGAAAACCTGGCTCTTGTTGGTTGGAATTGTAGTGTTGCGATCAATCAGGCGCGTGAAAACGCCGCCGGCAGTTTCAATTCCGAGTGAAAGCGGAGTAACGTCGAGAAGCAGAACATCTTTGACATCGCCTTGTAAAACCGCGGCTTGAATGGCGGCGCCGATTGCCACAACTTCATCAGGATTTACAGATTTATTTGGCTCTTTGTCGAAAAGTTTTTTTGCGGTTTCAATTACTTTTGGCATGCGCGTCATACCGCCAACCAAAATTATTTCTTCAATATCGGATGCTTTTAAACCGGCATCCTGCAAAGCATTTTCGCAAGGTTTGATGGTTCTTTGAATGAGATCATCAACCAGCTGTTCAAGTTTAGCGCGCGTTAGTTTTACATTGAGATGTTTAGGGCCGCTTGCATCGGCAGTGATGTAAGGCAAATTGATTTCAGTTTCCAAAGTTGAGGAAAGCTCGATTTTTGCTTTTTCAGCGGCCTCTTTCAAACGTTGCAAAGCGAGTGGATCTTTTGACAAATCAACGCCACTGCTTTTTTTGAATTCATCGGTGAGGAATTGCTGGATTCTCATATCGAAATCTTCACCGCCGAGGAAAGTGTCGCCATTGGTTGATTTCACTTCAAAAACACCGTCGCCGATTTCAAGAACTGAAACATCGAAAGTTCCGCCACCTAAATCATAAACTACAATTGTTTGGCCATTCTTTTTTTCGAAGCCGTAAGCAAGCGCTGCAGCAGTTGGTTCATTGATGATGCGTAGAACTTCAAGACCGGCAATTTTTCCGGCATCTTTTGTAGCTTGGCGTTGTGAATCGTTGAAATAAGCGGGCACAGTAATCACGGCTTTTTCGACTTTTTCGCCGAGATAACTTTCGGCGGTTTCTTTCATTTTCATCAAAATGAAAGCCGAAATCTGGCTTGGCGAAAATTTTTCGCCCTTCACTTCAACCCAAGCATCGCCATTGGCTGAAGGCACGATTTTGTAAGGCACAAGACCACGATCTTTTTCAGTCATCGGATCATCATTGCGACGTCCGATCAATCTTTTGATTCCGAAAACTGTATTTTGCGGATTGGTCACAGCCTGACGTTTTGCCGGCGCGCCGACAACTCTTTCGCCATTTGCTAGAAATCCGACAATTGATGGCGTTGTGCGCGCACCTTCGGCATTTTCAATCACTTTGACATTTTTCCCTTCCATGATGGCAACGCACGAATTTGTAGTGCCAAGGTCGATTCCGATTACTTTAGACATATTGATTTTAGATAGTTGATTTTTGGGATTAAAAAAGTTGCGGCTATTTAAGAAAATTTTGTTTCATTACAAGGGTGAGTCAAAAAATACCCTAGAAACCACCACGAAATTTTTCTTCACATCATGTACACGCAAAAATTCCACATTTTTTCCTGCTAAAAATTTCGAGATTTCCAAAGTTTTTTGTGCGCGGTCTCCGGCAATTGGCAAAGCATCAAGGAAAGATTTTTTGGAATGGCCGATATAGAGCGGAAGGCCTAAAACTCTGTAAGCATCAATGTTTTTCAAAATGCGGATTGATTGCTCGGCATTTTTAGCAAAGCCGATTCCAGGGTCAAAAATCAGTTGCGATTTTTTTACGCCTTTTTTTTCCAGATCAGAAATTTTTTTACGCGCCCAATTCAAAATTTCTTCGGTAAGATTGAGATGCTGATTGATGATAAGATCAGGATTGGCATGGATTGCAAGGTTATGCATCAAAATTGTGGCGATGTTTTTTTCAGCGATAAATTTGATAATTTTTTCATCAACAAGACCGCTTACATCATTGATAATATCAATGCCAAGTCCATGCGCTTTTTTGATGGTTTCAAAATGGTAAGAATCAATCGAAGTCAGAATTTTTCGCGATGAATTTTTTATTTCAAAAATCACCGCCGGCAAAATTTTTTCTAACCTTTTCCACTCTTCATCAAAGCCAATAGGAACAGCTTTTGGCCGCGTTGATTCAGCGCCGATATCGATCACATCTGCACCCTCTGCAATCATTTTTTTTGTTTGAGCTATCGCCGACTCAAACGCATCAAACTTTCCGCCATCAAAAAACGAATCAGGCGTAATGTTAAGAATGCCAACAATTTTTGTTTTTGACATAAAGTTATTTTAACCCCAATAACGTTTAAGAAACCCAGATTCAAATTTACAGACTCTAAGCTAAATCACAAATCTCACCACACTGTCACCCCGCACTTGTTGCGGGGTCCATCTCGTCAAAGACTAACAAGTGCGGGGTGACAGTGTGGTGGAGTTTATTGGTTTTACTTAGAGTTTGTAGACTTAAGCCATAATTCCTTAAGCGTTATTGGGGTTATTTTAACCCCAATGACACTTAAGATCCTGAACAGGTTCTAAGAAAATACTCCTAACCTCACTCTTTCAAGAACATATTCTACAAATTCGTCTCTCACGCATTTGTCATCCTCGGACGCTTCGCGTCTAAGGATGACGTGTCGGGGGAGGGAGGGACGATGTTGTTGTGGTAGATGATTGAGGCGAGAGCCTTTTTGAAAGAGATACATCGTGGCTAAAAATCATTTGTAAGTTTTTTTCTTTCAGGAAAGATGGAAAGATAACTCCCAATTTTCAAGGAAGAGTATGAACAGAATTATGCCTTACAAAAAAATTGAGCGACTTTTTAAAATTAATCCGATTGTTGCTATTCTTGGCCCCAGACAATGTGGCAAAACCACGATTGCGCGGCAATTTGCCGCCAAGAAGAATCTTGATTTAGACCATCCGAATTATTTTGATCTGGAAAGTCCAAAAGATTTATCGCGCCTTTCTTCTGCGGAAGAGGCTTTATCGAAGCTTACCGGCCTGATTGTTATCGATGAAATTCAGCGTAAACCTGAACTTTTCCCGGTGTTGCGGGTTCTGGTTGATCGTCCAAAAAATAAGCAGAAATTTTTGATTCTCGGTAGTGCCTCGCGCGAGTTAATCCAACAATCTTCCGAAAGTCTTACTGGCAGAATCACTTATTTTGAACTTACGCCATTTAATATCAGCGAAGCGAAAAACCTTGATCGTCTCTGGTTGCGTGGAGGTTTCCCAAAATCTTTTTTGGCTAAAAATGATGAAAATAGTCTGATTTGGCGCGCCAATTATGTTCGTACTTTTCTTGAACAGGATATTCCAAATTTTGGCATTCGCATACCGGCGCAAAAATTGCAGAAATTCTGGATGATGTTAACGCATTATCATGGCAATGTCTTCAATGCTTCCGAAATTGGTCGCTCACTTGATTTATCACACAAAACTGCCAAGGAATATGTCGATATTTTAACTCATACTTTGATGATTCGCCAATTGCAGCCATGGTTTGAAAATATCGGCAAACGCCAGATAAAATCGCCAAAAATTTATTTCCGCGATAGTGGAATTTTTCATCATCATCTCGATATCAAAAAGAAAAATAATTTACTTCTTCATCCAAAATTGGGAGCATCTTTTGAAGGCTTGGCTATCGAAGAAATCATTCGTGTTCATGAGGCGACGCCAAATGAATGTTATTTTTGGGCAACTCATGCTGATGCCGAACTTGATTTGTTGATTGTTAAAAATGGCAAACGTTTGGGATTTGAAATAAAATTCTCTAAAACTCCGCAAATCACGCGTTCACAGCATATTGCGCTAAAAGATTTGAAGCTTGATAGCCTAACAATAATTTATCCCGGAACAAAAAATTTTACATTGCGTGACAAAATCGAAGTGCGTGGATTGGAAAGTTTTTTGCAAATAATGTGGGATAAAAAACTATCTAAATTATGAATCTACTAGCTCACTCATATCTCTCATCAATCAAAAATTATATTCCCGGAAAAGCCGCAATTGATGGCAGAAAGGCGATCAAATTGTCATCGAATGAAAATGCTTTGGGTGCAAGCCCTAAAGCAATTGAAGCCTATAAAAATCATGCGGCGGAAATTTTTCGTTATGCCGATGGCTCATGTTTGGAATTGCGTGAAGCGATTGCCGAAAAAAATCGTATTGATGCTGATAGAATCGTTTGTGGCGCCGGCTCGGATGAAATCATTGCGCTTTTAACATCAGCTTTTGCCTTTGTTGATGATGAGATAATTTACAGCGAGCACGGTTTTTTGATGTATCCGATTTCTGCGCAAAGAGTGGGAGCGCGGCCGGTCAAAGTTGCAGAAAAAAATCTGAAAGCTGATGTCGATGCGATAATTGCGGCGATCACCGATAAAACAAAAATCATTTTTATCGCCAATCCCAACAATCCAACCGGCTCTTATTTGACAAGCTTCGAATTACAGCAATTGATTGATCACACGCCAAAAAACATTCTCATCGTGCTTGATTATGCTTATGCGGAATTCGTTGAGAAATCGGATTATCCAAACGCCATAGAGTTGGTTGATCGTTATGAAAATGTGGTGATGACGCGCACTTTTTCCAAAATTTATGGCTTGGCTTCACTGCGCATCGGCTGGTCTTATTCTTCAAAATATGTGGCTGAAATTTTAAACAAAATTCGCGGACCTTTCAATGTCGGTGGGCCAGCGCAGTTTGCCGCTATTGCCGCATTGCAGGATGATGAATTTTTTCTGCGGTCAAAAAATCACAACAAAAAATGGCTGGAGATTTTTTTTGCTGAATTGTTGAAACAGCAAAAAATCAAAACCCATCCATCGATTGCCAATTTTATTTTGCTTGATTTTGGTTCAATTGATGAATGCCGGAAAGAAAATCAACAGCTTTTAGCTCATAACATAATTTTTCGCGAGATGGGAGCTTACGACTTGCCGCATTGCTTGCGAATGACGATTGGAACAAAAGAAGAAAATCTGAAGATTCTGGAAATTTTGAAAGAAATCCGATGAGTGATTTACACGGCGGCGATTGGCAAAGTTTTATTTATTTAACCTTGCTGCTCGTTATTTTGTTTGCTTCTCTTTTTTCGCGTCGTGATGTGAAGTTCGGAAAGATTCTGAAATATCTGGCGATTTGGTCTGCTATTGGCTTGGTTGCCATAATTTTCTATTCTTACCGTTTTGAATTTTCTGATTTTAAAGCTCGTATTTTAGGCGAGATAAATCCGACTTCGGCAAGAATTGGTGAGGATGGAGAAATCACCATCAATCTGGCGCAAGACGGGCATTTTTATATTGATGTTAGAGTCAACGGCGTTCCGGTTCGCTTCATGATTGACACTGGTGCGAGCGATATTGTGATTAGCGTGCAAGAGGCGCGAAGAATTGGCATCGATACAAAAAAACTGATTTTCAACAAAGCCTATCAAACCGCTAACGGCATGTCTTTCGGTGCTTCAATTATGCTTAATGAAATTGAGATCGGAAATATCAAATTCCGCAATGTTTCTGCTTCGGTTAATAATGCCGATATGGGAATGTCACTGCTTGGCATGAGCTTCTTGCGACAGTTTAAGAAATATGAATTTTATCGCGATAAGTTGGTTCTGATTATTTGATCGCCATCAGCCTGTTATTGAAAATACACAGCAAACCATCGGCCAGACGCAGTGTGAATTGACGCGATATTGTTGGCACTACGACATAATCATCACGAATGACATAGTTTAATGGATGTTCAATGCCGCTTGGATCAACCGTGCTAATTGTTGGTATCACCAGATTGCTATTGGCGAATTGGAAATGAGTTTCTGTGCCATCATCATAAACTTTTAGCGGCATGATATTGTCGGATTTTCCGGCGAGGCTGTAGTCAAAATTCAATTCTACATCTTCGGGATTGCGCTCAATGATGCCGGGAAGATCTTTGTCAATTCTTGCTCCTGGCAGGGGAGTTTTGATCACTCTACTTGCAACTGGGGGAGCGAGAGGTCTTGCCGCAACATTTGGCACTGCTAATTGTGGCGGAATTGGCAAAGGCTGTCCGATTTGCGGATAGAAAAAGCGGATTGTGTAAACCAGATCTTCATCGGCCTTGCCGCTGAATTCATCGGAGCGAATATCGAAATGATAAGTTCTTTTGTTGGTGATGATGGTCATGTTGGTGTGAGCGGCGATTTCAAGCGGACGAATAAAAAGCCGTTTTCCCGCCGGTGTTAAGCGCCATGCGAAAGCTTCGCCAATTGAGATCATTTCAATTTCTTCATCTTCAGCAAATTCGATGAAGGATTGATAATTGTAGTAAAATTTCAGCTCGTAAACTTCGTTGGGATTGTAAACCAAAGTTCTGATACGTGAATCGGTGGTGATTGGAATTTGAGCGAAAGCAACAGTGATGAACAGTGAACAGTGAACAGTGAACAGTAAGCAGCCTATAAATCGTTTCATCAGTAAGTAAATACTTCTTCTGCGATCAGATATTTGTTAACCTGAAAGCCAAGTGGATTGATCAGTCTTTCTTCCATGGTCAAGGTTGTTTGAGGAGCAAAATAGAAGCCCATAGTGATGATTTCATCTTTGGTTTTTGGATCTGAACCTTCAGCGCTAATTTGTCTAACAATACGAATTTGTGCGGTGTTTTGATCGGAAAATTGTACTGACTTTATCCTCACTTGAATCGACGCGCTGGCGCCAAGTTCTCTGGCATTGATACGGTTTTTAAAATCAGCATAGATTCCCGGCACTGACATCAATCTGACTTTTTCAACATCCTGCTTGTAGGTTTTAGGATCATAACCGCTTGATGTGCGCACAAATTCATTGATGAAATATCTGCGAATCATCTGATCGCCGGTGAAATTTTGGGAGGTCATCTGATCAACAACGGTGGCAATTCCGGTTTTTTCTTCAACTTCGATTACATATGGTTCAAGTGATTTTGAAGACATGATATTCTTCACAAAAATTACCGCCACCGCCACTGAAAACATCGAAACCAAAGTGAAAAGCAGAAGAATGTTGCGCTGCACCACAACGATTTGATAGCGGTTTGAATACCAGCTTTTTATTTTTGCTTTGGTTTTTTTGTTTTCTGTCATTAATTCTTGAATCTGTTGGTTTGAGAGTCTGATTTTTCATATGAATATAATCAATCAAGAAAAAATTCCCCAAAAGTTTTTTTTGGCGCAAAAGTTGGAGCAGCTGAACTGGACGCTGATTTCGCTCGTCATCATTCTCGCTTTTTTCGGGTTCATGATGCTTTATTCGGCAGGCGGAGGTTCGCTTTTTCCGTGGTTAATCAGGCAGTTTATTTTTTTCTGTTTGTTTTTTCCTCTGATGCTTTTTATCGCTATTACCGACATCAAAATTTGGTTCAGATTTTCTTATCCACTTTATGCCGCTGCGCTGATTTTGGTGATCATCGTTGATATCATGGGGCATAATGCCATGGGCGCAACCAGATGGTTTCGTGTTGGACCAATTGCCATTCAGCCTTCGGAAATTATGAAAATCTGTACCGTTCTCGCCTTGGCGCGTTATTTTTACAGCATCGAGATTGCAAATATCGGCAGAATCAGATTCATCATGATTCCGCTTCTGTTAATCACCGTCCCAGCGCTTTTCATTTTTCACCAGCCTGATCTTGGCACGGCAACAATTCTGATTCTGGTTGGTGTTTTAATTCTGTTTATTGCCGGCGTAAAAATGTGGAAATTTTTTTCTGCCGGAGCGGCAGTTGTAATCGCCATTCCCTTTGTATGGAATTTTCTTCTCTATGACTATCAAAAAAAACGTGTTCTGACTTTTTTAAATCCAAGTGAAGATCCTTTGGGCAGTGGCTATAACATCATTCAGTCCAAAATCGCTATCGGCTCCGGCGGCATGTTTGGCAAAGGTTATCTCAACGGCACGCAGGGACAGCTCAATTTTTTGCCGGAAAAACAAACTGATTTTATTTTCACCATGTTATCAGAAGAGCTCGGCTTTATCGGCAGCATATTCGTAATCGGCATTTACTGCGCCATTATTGCCATCTGTCTTAACATAGCGGTTAAAACCAGACATCAATATGGCCGCCTGCTTGTCATGGGAGTGATTGGCATTTTTTTTCTGCACATGTTCATCAATATTGGAATGGTGATGGGATTACTTCCGGTTGTCGGCGCACCGCTGCCATTTATTTCTTATGGCGGAACCATCATGGCCTCAATGATGATCGGCTTCGGACTTGTTTTGAATGTTGATGTGAATCGTAATGAAAGTTTGGGGAAGGGTTAGGGCAGGCTCTAGAGACATAACATTTTTGATAACAACAGGATTTGTGGAGACAGACTTTGGGTTAGAGTTTTCCTCCCACAAATCACCCGTCATCGCACTTACGTGCGATGCCACCCTCTTTTTCAAAGAGGGCTAACCTCCTTTGAAAAAGGAGGTGGCGCGAAGCGCCGGAGGATTTATGGAGACAAACTTTGAATTAGAGTTTGCCTCTCTCAAATCACCCGTCATCGCACTTCGTGCGATGCCACCCTCTTTTTCAAAGAGGGTTTTCCTAACCTCCTTTGAAAAAGGAGGTGGCGCGAAGCGCCGGAGGATTTATGGAGACAAACTTTGAATTAGAGTTTGTCTCTCTCAAATCACCCGTCTCAATCGCTATCGCGATTGATCCACCCTCTTTTTCAAAGAGGGTTTTCCGAACCTCCTTTGAAAAAGGAGGTGGCGCGAAGCGCCGGAGGATTTGGGCAAGGTGGTTTCAAAACATGTCATTTTTGATAACAACCAAAAATTTACCCAACATTTTCTTCAAATTCTTCCAGCAATTTTGTTGCAGAATTTTTCTTTCCCTCAATCCCCAATTCAGAAATATTCTGGCTCATCTTATGCGCGCGATTGAGACTTTTTGTCAGATCGTTATAGTTTGAAAGAGCCCTGTTTATCGCCTTTCCCACTTCCGACGATTTGTTGATTATACTCACCAGACCATCCAGAAGTTTCCTTACTTCCACCTTCAGAAGTTCAATATTTTTTTCCTGCTTGATGCGATCAATGACAAATTTGGCGTGGGATAAAAGTTGTACCAGAATCACCGGCGTAGCCACAACAATTCCGGCTTCAAAGGCTCTTTGTTCAAAATCCTTATCGGCTTTTTTGACTATTTCCAGCATCTGCTCGGTTTGCAAAAACATCACAATCAAAATTTTGTAGTCAGAGGAATTTTTGCTGCGCAATTCATCAAAAAGAAATTTGGCGTAATCCTTGCGCTTCAAATCTTCGAGATGCTTTCTAAAAGTTGTTTTGATTTTACCTAAAATTTCCTTTTTTTCTTCCTCGCTTTGCGCTTCATACAACTCGAGAAAATGCGGCGATGATTTGGAATCGATGATCATGATCTGATCGCAGGGAAGAAAGACAATGGCATCGGGACGCTTGGCTTCACTAAGTGCAGCTGATCCAAAATGCGATTGTAAAACATAATCTCCCTGCGCGTTTAGTGATTCTTTTTCCGATAAGTTTGATGATTTCAGAATATTTTCCAAAGTAATTTCTGCCGTTCTGCCAGCGCCTCCGGGGCTTAACAAAGCTGCCTCGATGCGATCAACTTTTTTCATGCCATCGTCGAATGCGCTAACTTTAGCCGCAACATTTTCAAAATTTTTCAGGAAATTTTCGGCGATTTTATTTTGCTGTTCGCTGTTTTTTGCAAGCAATTCGGAGAGCATCAACTTTTTATCTTTTTCCCAATTTTCCCTTTCTTTTTCGATCTGTTGTCTTTCTGCCTTCAGGAGCTCATTTTGTTTGTCAAAATGGAGAATTTTTTCCTGCAGAGAATCTATTTTTTCCTGTGCTGAATTTTCAGAATTTTTTTTCTCCTCGCGCAAAAAACCAATTTCATTTTCTGCGCGCTTCAACTGCCCGAAAAAATAAAATGCACCCACGAAACCAAGAGCTGCAATAATTGCCAAAACCATCGTCATTGTGTTTTCAAGAATTGATTACTAGGTTTCAGATCCTGAACCCGAACTCTTTCCACTCTTTATGTCAGAACAGCAAATTCAACCGCAACTTTTCTATGCCTTGCCTTTGCGTGATGTGGTGATTTTTCCGCAAATGACAACAACCATTCTGGTTGGCCGCGCTAAATCGATTAATTCGGTGGAAGAGGCGAGAAGAGTAGGGGCGCCGATTTTTGCAGTCACGCAGACCAATTCCGATCGTGATGAATTTGATGAAAAAAATATTCACAAAACTGGCACTTTATGCAAAATCATTGAAGCGATCAGAACACCGGATGGAACTTTGAAAATCATAGTTCAGGGGTTGGTGCGTGCGAGAATCAAAGAGATAAGTCTTTCCGAAAGATTTTTTGCATGTCAGCTCGATATCGTCGTCGAACAAAAAATTTCCCTCGAAAACAACAAAGAGATTCTCGGCCTGATTAAAGCCGTAATCGAGAATTTTACCAAATATGCCCAATATAACAGACGCATTACGCCGGAAGTTCTGGCCGGAATAATCAAATCAAGAACTCCGCATGATGTGCTCTACGCCGTCGCTTCCTTGATTGGCGGTTCTTTGAAAAACAAGCAGCAGATTCTTGAAGAAGACGATATGGCCAAAAAATTTTATAAGCTGCTTGAAATGCTCAAAGGCGATATTGAGATTGGCGAGGCTGAAACGCGCATCAACAAATCAATTCAGGAAAAATTTACCAAGCATCAAAAGGAAGTTTATCTGCACGAGCAGTTGAAAAATATCAAAAAGGAGCTTGGTCAGGATGAAGAAACGGAAGTTAAAGAACTCAAAGAAAAATTAGCGCGGCTGAAATTGACAAAAGAAGCGCGTAAAAAATGCGATGTTGAGTTAAAAAAGTTGGAAAAGATGAACCCATATTCTTCCGAGTCGGGAGTGATTCGCAATTATCTCGATTGGATTTGCGCCTTGCCGTGGCATAAGAAAAGCCAGCTGCTCAATGATTTGAATAAGGCCAAAAAAATTCTCGATAAACATCATTACGGTCTGGAAAAAATTAAAGAACGCATCATCGAATTCATCGCGGTGCAGATGAAAACCAAAGATTTCAAAGGCCCAATTCTATGTTTGGTTGGCGCGCCCGGCGTTGGTAAAACTTCACTGGCCAAATCAATTGCGGAAAGTTTGGGGCGCAAATATGTCAAAGTTTCGCTTGGTGGTATTCGCGATGAATCTGAAATTCGCGGCCATCGCAGAACTTATATCGGCTCAATGCCTGGGCGCATTATTCAATCAATGCGCAAGGTTGAAACCATAAATCCAATGATATTGCTCGATGAGATTGACAAAATGTCGCATGATTTTCGTGGCGATCCGGCATCAGCTTTGCTGGAAGTGCTTGATCCGGAACAAAATTGCAATTTTTCCGATCATTATCTCGAAGTCGATTACGATCTTTCCAAAGCGATGTTTGTTGCAACCGCAAACAGCACAGAAACTATTCCAATACCTTTGCGCGATCGCATGGAAATCATCAAGCTTTCCGGCTATACTGAAGATGAAAAATTGCATATTGCCAAAGAGCATCTCATTCCAAAACAACGCAAGGAAAATGGCTTAAATGCTGACGAATTTACCATCAGCGATGAGGCAATTTTAGAGTTAATTCGTCGCTACACTTTTGAAGCCGGAGTGCGCAATTTAAGCCGCGAAATCGCCAATCTAACACGCAAAACGGCGAAGGTTATTGTAACCAAAGAAGCAGATTCATTGCATATTACAAAAGAAAATCTGCGCCAATATGCCGGAGTGGAAAAAAAGAATTTCGGCATTGTCAGAGAACATGATACAATTGGCGTTACAACCGGTTTGGCTTACACCGAATATGGTGGCGATCTGCTTGATATTGAGGCGTTAAAATTTGAAGGCAGTGGCAAAATTCAAATTACCGGAAGGCTCGGCGAAGTGATGAAAGAATCGGCGTGGGCTGCTTTGAGCTATGCTCGGGCGATTGCCAAAAAATTCAAAATTGATGCCAAAAAATTTAACAAATATGACTTCCACATTCACGTTCCCGAAGGTGCAACGCCAAAGGATGGGCCTTCTGCCGGCGTTGCTCTCTGCGTTTCACTGATTTCAGTTTTAACCAATCGCGCTGTGAGAAAAGATGTGGCAATGACCGGCGAAATCACACTTACCGGCAAAGTTATCGGGATTGGCGGCCTTAAAGAAAAACTGCTCGCCGCACTACGCGGTCGCATCAAGACGGTTCTTATTCCAAAAGACAATGTCAAAGATCTTGAAGAGATGCCAAAAGAAGTTTTAGAAAAATTGCAAATCAAGCCGATTGCAAAAATCGAAGAAGCGTTTGAGGAATGTTTGGCGAAAGAAACGAAATCCAAAGATGCCTGACAAACAAATTCACATTATCGCCGGACCAAATGGTTCAGGGAAAACTTCGCATGCGCGTATCACGCTTTTGCCGGATTTTTTAAGCAGCAATGAGTTTGTAAATGCTGATGAAATTGCCAAAATTCTTTCTCCTAAAAATCCGGAAAAATCAGCGATAGAAGCCGGACGTTTAATGCTGAAGAAAATGAAATTTTTGGTTGATAATAAAATAAGCTTTGCTCTTGAAACCACTCTGTCAGCCAGGATTTATTTTGATTTTATCCGCAAGGCGCAAAAATGTGGCTACAGAATCAATCTTATTTTTTTAAAATTGGCAAATGCCAAACTGGCGCAGGAAAGAGTTGCAACCAGAGTTAGCAAGGGTGGGCACAATATAGAGCCGGATGTGATTCGGCGTCGCTTCCAAAGAGGTCTGGACAATTTAAAAGATTATCTAAAGATCGTTGATACTGCTATAATCTATGAAGCAAGCGGGCTCGAACTGATCGAAATTGCCAGAAAAAACAAGAACAAAACAATCGTAATCAATGAGAATTTGTGGGAGAAAATTTATGCGTAGTGATGAGGTTTTAAAAAAGGCGGAAGAAGGTTTCAAAGAAAGCAATAAAGTTCTCATTCGGGAATTAGTGCGTGATTTGGAAGAAAGAGGAATTTCACCAGTAATTTCCATTGGCGGAAAGATCAGAAACCTCAAATTAGCCAATGTTGCAAGAAAGAAAAGTCTGGAAAAGGAATTAAAAAAATCCGGTTTAGAGAGCTCCGATTTTTGCGTTTTGGAAGAAAAAGAGCCGAAACAAAAATCCTCACTGGTTTTTGTGATTAAGAAAACATCCGGCAAAATAAAGCAGTATAAAAATACTCATCTCATCAGCGATTTTAACCGAGATATCGCATTCTTCGCAAATTAATCCATGCAGCAAAACAACGGCAATATCCTCATCGCTACCATCCTTTCTGTCGTGGTTTTATTGAGTTGGACGTGGTTTGTTGAAAAGCCAAAAATCGAAAAAAAACAACATGAAGTTGGAAGTAAGAAGCAGGAAATAGTAGGCAAAAAACAGGAGGCAGAAGACGGAAAAGAAAAACAAGAATTGGCAAAACAGCAACAGACAAATGTTTTAACTCTCAAGCATCGCGATGAAATTCTTTCATCAAGCAAGGAAAGCCGCGTTGGAATTGAAAGTGATTCGCTTCACGGATCCATCTCGCTAAAGGGCGCGCGTTTTGATGATCTCACTTTGGCAAAATATTTTGATAATGTTGAAAACAAAAAAGAGGTGGCGCTTTTTGCACCGGCTGAAAGTAAAGAAAGATATTTTGCTGATTTTGGCTGGATTAGCTCTGATTCTGGTTTGGAGATGCCAAATCCAAACACTTTCTGGAAAAGCGATAGTAAAAAATTAACTCCGCAAAATCCGGTTATTTTGTCGTGGAAGAACAAGCAGAATGTTGAGTTTTTTATTAAAATTTCACTCGATGAAAATTACGTGTTTGCCATCACCCAATTGGTTAAAAACAGCGCAAAAAACGATATTTCCATTGCGTCTTATGGTCGCATTAACCGTGTTTTAAACAATCTCAAACAATCGGTTTATATTCTGCATGAAGGCCCAATCGGCACATTTGGCGGCATTTTGCAGGAAATTTCCTACAAAGATCTGATCAAAGACAAAATCAAAAAATTTTCCGATGGCAGCGAAGATGGCAGCTGGCTTGGTATCACTGACAAATATTGGTTAAGCGCACTAATTCCCGATCGTTCAATTTCTTACGATGCCAATTTCAGCTATGATCAAAACAATCAAAATAATTTTTTTGGTTCTGAATTTGTCGGTCAGGAATTTAAAATTGCCGCTGGTGAAGAGCTGAAATTTGAACATCATCTTTTCGCCGGAGCAAAAAGGGTGCGGCTTCTCGACCAATATGCCAAAAATTTTGATCTCAAACTTTTTGATCGCGCCATTGATTTTGGTTGGTTTTATTTTCTCACCAAACCTTTCTTTTTTATCATCGAATTTTTGAATAAATTTTTGGGAAATTTTGGTTTGGCGATTTTGGCAATGACGGTTCTAATCAAGCTGGCATTGTTTCCGATGGCCAATAAATCTTATGCTGCGATTGCTAAAATGAAAAAATTGCAGCCAAAAATTGAGGCTCTGCGCGCGAGATTTAAAGATGATAAAATTGCCATGAATCGCGAGATGATGGAGCTTTACAAACGCGAAAAAATCAATCCTGCCTCTGGCTGTTTGCCAATTCTGATTCAAATTCCGATTTTCTTTGCGCTTTACAAAGTGCTGTATGTAACACTCGACATGCGCCATGCGCCGTTTTATGGCTGGATTCACGATCTTTCCGCGCCTGATCCAACTTCAATTTTCAATCTTTTTGGCCTGCTGCCATTTGAGGTGAGCAGCGCCTTCACCATCGGTATCTGGCCGATTCTGATGGGCATCACCATGATCATCCAACAGAAATTAAGCCCCGCTTCAACCGATCCAACGCAAGCGGCGATCCTGAAATGGATGCCATATGTTTTAACTTTCGTCCTTGCCGCGTTTCCCGCCGGTTTAGTGATTTATTGGACTTGGAGCAATACGCTTTCAGTATTGCAGCAATGGGTGATTACGAAGAAGCTAAATGAGTCCAATTAGCTAACAGTGTCTAAACAGTTTCTTATGAAAAAATACTGGGAGACGCGAAATTTTATTGAACAATCATAAAAAAACTTCAAAACCATTGATTGTAATCAAGGTTTCTTTTCAACCTTTATCAAACTGAAAACGCCAATTCCGGATAAGAACCTGCCTAAATTTTTCTCGATCTACTCCCATCTCCCACAAGTGGAGAGGGAACTAATCGAGATTGGCTTGATGCCTTATCCGGAATTGGCGTTGAAAGGTAGTTAGTGGGCAAGAAGTTTATCTGATTGTTCTAACAACCGTTTATCTCTTCTTCACTCAATAGTGCAAATAAAACGAACGTAATGATGAATAATTCAAAAGAAGGTAAGTCACTTGATCAGGGAGTTGCCCTTTTTGTTACCACAACAGCTTTTACAATTTGCTTTGCGGTATGGACGATATTTGCGATAATTGGTGTTCAGATAAAGCAGAACATGGGTTTGAACGATACCCAGTTCAGTCTTTTGATTGGCACTCCAATTCTTACAGGTTCGTTGATTCGTTTAATCCTCGGAATTTGGGCAGATCAGTATGGTGGCAGACCAATATTTTTTGCCGTGATGATTTCTTCCGCAGTTTGCACTTGGCTTTTGTCATATGCCGATACTTACAACATGATGTTAGTTGCTGCACTGGGTGTTGGCATTTCGGGTGGCAGTTTTGTTGTTGGAATTACCTATCTTTCAAAGTGGTATAGCAAGGAAAGACAAGGAACTGCTCTTGGCATTTTTGGAATTGGCAATATCGGCGCTGCGGTTACAAAATTTTGCGCTCCTTTCGTAATGGTTGCTTATGGTTGGAATTCTGTAGCGCAGATTTGGGCAGCTACGTTGTTTGTGATGGCGATTTTATTTTGGATTTTCACCAAAGATGAACCTGAGCTAAGACAACGCAAAGCAAAAGGCGATAAGCCTAAAACAATTGCCGCATCTCTTGAACCTCTCAAAAAACTTCAGGTTTGGCGCTTTTCTCTTTACTACTTTTTCGTATTTGGCGCCTTTGTTGCTTTGGCTTTGTGGCTACCTCGATACTATGTCGGTGTTTATGGCATGAATATCAAAGTAGCCGGCATGTTGGCTGCCAGCTTCTCAATTGCTGGTTCGGCATTTCGTGCAATCGGTGGTTATTTGTCTGATAAGTACGGTGCTAGAAGAGTGATGTATTGGACATTTTTTATCTGTGCTGCGTGTTGTTTCATTCTTAGCTATCCATCGACTGATTACATAGTGCACGGTATCAGGGATGATATAGCCTTCAGCAGCGGTCTTGGCGTTACTTCATTCACGATAATAGTTTTTGTTCTTGGACTGTTCATGTCCTTCGGTAAAGCGGCGGTCTACAAACACATACCAGTTTACTATCCTGATAATGTTGGGTCAGTTGCTGGAATTGTTGGTCTCATCGGTGGGTTGGGTGGTTTCTTTCTGCCGATCTGTTTTGGCTTGATGAATGATATAATCGGAGTTTGGACCAGCTGCTTCATGCTTCTGTTTTTACTGGTGTCGACTGCTTTGGTGTGGATGCATTTTGCCATCATCAATATGGAAAAAAGTAAGCACCCAGAACTGCGCGGTCCCAAGTTCTTTCCTGAGCTTGATAGTATTAACCCAGATCCGTCATTAGAACCGCCCATAATTCCGCTAAGCCATGATTCTCCTGACCTCGTTCTGCGCTCCGCTCCGTCAGCGTATGCATGATACGCTTCCGGTGCGGTGCTCGCCCGAGGCCAGGAGAATCATGGCTTAGCGGAATTCTGGACGGTTCTAATGACGGATCTGGGTTTAACTTAAAACGATAATCGATATGGCTAAAAATATTACGAGTTGGAATCCAGATGATGAAAAGTTTTGGAATAGCCAGGAAAGAAAAATTGCTAATCGCAATCTTCTAATTTCGATTCCAAGCCTTCTCTGCGGCTTTGCGGTTTGGATGTATTGGGGCATAATCACGGTGCAGATGTTAAATATCGGTTTACCGTTTACTCAGCCTGAACTTTTTACTTTAGCAGGAATTGGCGGTCTTTCCGGTGCAACTCTTAGAATACCAAGCTCGTTTTTCATTCGTATAGCTGGCGGAAGAAATACGTTATTTCTCACAACTCTCTTGTTGATGATACCAGCGTTTGGCACGGGTATCGCATTACAAAATCCAGAAACTCCACTTTGGACATATCAGCTCTTGGCGCTGCTTTCTGGAATTGGTGGCGGTAACTTTGCTTCATCAATGTCCAACATCAGCTTCTTTTTTCCGAAGAAAAAACAAGGTTTGGCGCTGGGATTGAATGCGGGCTTGGGAAATTTCGGCGTTACCATGATGCAGATATTAATTCCACTGGCGATGACTTTTGGAATTTTTGGTGGCGAACCTTCAATACTTAAAAGTGCCAGTGGCTCGTTAATTGGAAAAATTCCCGCCGGTACTGAGACATGGATTCACAACGCTGGTTATGTTTGGGTGGCAATTCTTGTTCCGCTTGTCATCGCTACCTGGTTTGGTATGAACAACATTTTAGCTCCTCACGTATCACCAAATGTTGGATCGCCGTTTTCTGCCTTCGTCAAAATAATTCTGATGTTAACCATCGGCTTTATTGCTGCTGGAGTTGGTTTTGTTGCGATGAAACCAGCTGCTGCTGGTGGTCTTGGAATCAGTAAGTGGATTGTGTTGCCTTCGGTGATTGCTGCAACGCTTCTGCTTCTCAGATTAGTGCCTGCTGGTGAGCAGTATAAACAAAACTTGGCAAGGCAGTACAAGATTTTTAACAACAAGCATACCTGGGCGATGACGGTCATTTACACCATGACTTTCGGCTCGTTCATTGGTTATTCCGCAGCTTTAGCGCTTTCGATTCAGGTTATCTTTGGATTCAAACATGTTCTTGTTGATGGAGTTTTAGCTCATAACACTGTTAATCCTGGCGCTCCAAGCGCTTTGATGTATGCTTGGATTGGTGCTTTTGTCGGTGCTTTAATTCGCCCGGTTGGTGGATGGATTTCTGATAAATTTGGCGGTGCTTTTGTAACGCAAGTTGCATCAGTGGTCATGATCGCTGCAACACTTGGCGTGGCTTATTACATGAAGTTAGCTTATGCTTCAGAAACTCCTGAGCAATTTTTCTTCCCCTTCTTGCTGCTGATCATTTTGTTATTCCTTGCTACTGGAATTGGCAATGGTTCGACCTTCCGTACAATCGCTGTTGTGTTCGATAAAGAACAAGCCGGACCAGTTCTTGGCTGGACTTCTGCCATTGCTGCTTATGGCGCCTTCATCATTCCGCAAATAATTGGCGAACAAATCAAAGCTGCCACTCCGGAAATCGCGCTCTATGGCTTCGCTGTGTTTTATGTGATATGTATGGGAATCAATTGGTGGTTCTACCTGCGCAAAAACGCTTATGTTAAAAATCCGTAATGGGACTGTCGCAAATCCCCATTTCTTACCATTTTTAAACTCGACGAGCCCTTGTAAATCAAGGGTTCAGATTTTTTAGAAAGTTGATTTGCGACGGGGCCGTAATCAAAAATTTTATGAGTCATTTTCTCGATAAATTTACTTTTTTTAAGCGCGAATCTTTTGCGGATAATCACGGTGTTAAAACCGAAGAATCCAGAGAGTGGGAAAAAGCCTATCGCGGCAGGTGGCAGCACGATAAAATCGTTCGCTCAACACATGGCGTAAATTGCACTGGTTCATGTAGCTGGAAAATTTACGTCAAAGGCGGATTAGTTACTTGGGAAACTCAACAAACTGACTATCCAAGAACTAGGGCTGATCTTCCCAATCACGAGCCTAGGGGTTGTGCCAGAGGCGCTAGCTATTCTTGGTATTTATACAGCGCTAATCGCGTAAAATATCCCCTTATCAGAAGCAGATTGCTGAGATCGTGGAGAGCTGCAAAAGCTATTCATAAAGACCCCGTAATTGCCTGGGAATCAATAGTCACCAACGAAGAAAAGCGTCGTGATTATCAACAATATCGCGGCCGTGGCGGTTTTGTTAGATCTGATTGGGAAGAGGTTAACGAGATCATCGCTGCTGCCAACGTTTACACTGCTAAAGCTCACGGTCCAGATCGTATTATCGGATTTTCGCCAATTCCGGCGATGTCGATGGTTTCTTATGCTGCAGGTAGCCGCTATCTATCACTGATTGGCGGCGTTTGCATGAGCTTCTACGATTGGTATTGTGACTTGCCTCCATCATCACCACAAACCTGGGGTGAGCAAACTGATGTTCCGGAAAGTGCCGATTGGTATAACTCAAACTTCATCATAGCTTGGGGATCAAACGTGCCACAAACCAGAACTCCCGATGCTCACTTCTTTACCGAAGTGCGCTACAAAGGAGCTAAGACTGTTGCAGTAACTCCTGATTATAGCGAGGTGGCAAAGCTTACAGATTTATGGCTTAATCCCAAACAAGGAACTGATGCCGCTTTGGCTATGGCAATGGGTCACGTCATTTTAAGCGAGTGGCACGTTAAAGGTAAAAGTGACTATTTTGACAAATATTGCAAATCTTACACCGACATGCCGTTTTTGGTAAAGCTGGTGAATAAAGATGGCAGACTTGTAGCGGACAGAATGATTAGAGCTTCAGACTTTGCCGATAGTTTAAAATCTGCAAAAAATTCTGAGTGGAAACCGGTTATTGTTTGTGAAAAAAAGAACGAAGTTTGCGTGCCAAACGGAACTATCGGATCTCGTTGGGAAAAGAATGGTAAGTGGAATCTGGAAGCAAAAGAAGAAATAAACGGAGAAGAAATTTCGCCGTTACTGTCTTTGATTAATCACGACAAAAAAGAAAAAGTTTCCGTTGCCTTTCCTTATTTCGGCAATCTTGAACATGAACATTTCAGTAGCACCGATCATAACAGCATTCTTGAAAGAGTAGTGCCGGCAATCAGCCTTCAACTCAAAGATGGTGATGCTCTAGTCACAACAGTTTATGATCTTTTTTTGGCGAATTATGGCGTTGATCGCGGACTTGGTGGAGAAAATGTTGCTACTTCATTTGATGATGACGTTCCTTACACGCCAGCTTGGCAGGAGAAAATAACCGGAGTGAAGCGCGAAAATGCCATTAGCGTTGCGCGTCAATTTGCAGAAAATGCTCACAAGACACACGGTAAATCGATGGTGATTATTGGTGCCGCGATGAATCACTGGTACCACATGGACATGAATTATCGTTCGATAATCAACATGTTGGTGATGTGTGGTTGTGTTGGTCAGTCAGGTGGCGGTTGGGCTCACTATGTTGGTCAAGAAAAGTTACGTCCGCAAACCGGTTGGGCTCCGCTAGCATTTGCAACTGATTGGAGTCGTCCTCCGCGTCAACAAAACTCCACTTCTTTCTTCTACGCTCACACAGATCAGTGGCGTTACGAGAAATTGAAAATGGACGAAATTTTGTCGCCACTCGCTGATAAAAAAGATTGGTCAGATTTATCATTCATCGACTGCAACATTCGTTCAGAGCGCATGGGCTGGCTTCCATCTGCGCCGCAAATTAGAACTAATCCGCTAAAAGTTGGAAAAGAAATCGCCACTTCTGGTCAGCAAGCTGGTGATTACATGGCGTCTGCGTTGAAGTCTGGCAGTTTGCAGCTTTCTTGTGAAGATCCGGATAGCCCTGATAACTGGCCGCGCAACATGTTCGTGTGGCGTTCAAATATTCTTGGTTCAAGTGGTAAAGGACACGAATATTTCTTGAAACACCTTCTTGGAACATCGCATGGCGTTCAAGGTGTTGATTTGGGAGAGGAAGGAGAAGTCTTGCCTAAAGAAGCCGTATGGCATGAGAAAGGCCCGGAAGGAAAACTTGATTTGCTCATCACGCTCGATTTCCGCATGTCGACAACCTGCATGTATTCTGACATCGTATTACCAACTGCAACTTGGTATGAGAAAAATGATCTCAATACTTCCGACATGCATCCATTCATTCATCCGCTTTCAGCGGCGGTTGATCCAGCTTGGGAAGCTCGTAGTGATTGGGAAATTTACAAAGGACTCGCCAAAAAATTCTCCGAAATTTGCGTTGGTCATCTTGGTGTTGAGAAGGATTTAGTTCTTAATCCAATACAGCATGACACCGCTGGTGAAATGGCTCAATCATTGGAGGTTAAAGATTGGAAAAAAGGTGAGTGTGAACCAATTCCTGGCAAAACCATGCCATCGGTAATTTTGGTCGAAAGAGACTATCCAGACACTTACAAAAAATTTACTTCTCTCGGACCTTTGCTTTCTAAGGTTGGCAACGGTGGTAAAGGAATTTCGTGGAACACGGGGGACGAAGTTAAATTCCTTGGAGAGCTTAACTACACGGTAACGGAAGAAGGCATCAGCAAAGGTTTGCCGAAAATAGATTCAGCAATTGATGCAACAGAAGTGATTCTCTCGCTTGCTCCTGAAACTAATGGACATGTTGCGGTAAAATCTTGGAAGGCGCTTGGTGAATTTACCGGACGCAATCATACGCATTTGGCCATTGCTAGAGAAGATGAAAAAATTCGCTATCGTGATACACAAGCTCAGCCAAGAAAAATTATCTCTTCTCCAACCTGGAGTGGTATAGAATCGGAACATGTCAGCTACAATGCCGGCTACACCAATGTTCACGAATTAATCCCATGGAGAACATTAACCGGCCGACAACAGCTTTACCAAGACCATCCATGGATGAGAGCTTTTGGTGAGCAATTATGCGTCTACAAGCCACCGGTTGACCTCAAAACAACCGCAGCAGTTTTCGATAAATTCGGCAAAGGTCGCAAGCAAGTTGTTCTTAACTTCATCACTCCTCACCAAAAATGGGGAATTCACTCAACTTACACCGACAATCTTCTGATGCTAACTTTATCAAGAGGTGGTCCAATAATTTGGGTCAGTGAGAAGGATGCTAAAAAAATCGATGTTATTGATAATGATTGGATAGAAGCGTTCAACATTAATGGAGCCATAACTGCTAGAGCGGTAGTAAGCCAAAGAGTTCCGGAAGGAATGGTGATGATGTATCATGCTCAGGAAAAAATCATTAACGTTCCTGGAAGTGAAATCACCAACGCACGCGGTGGAATTCACAATTCTGTGACTCGCACGGTGTTGAAGCCAACTCACATGATTGGTGGTTACGCCCAGCTTTCTTACGGTTTTAACTATTATGGTACCGTTGGTTGCAATCGCGATGAGTTTATCGTTTTGCGCAAGATGCAAAAGGTCGATTGGATGAACGAAGAAAATTATGGCCATACGCTTAACGGCGAAATGTCCGGAACAGAGAAATCATCAAATCACACCTTATGAAGAGTGGCTCCAACATTAAAATCAATCAGGAAAGGTCAGCAAAAAAAGGTGGTGGCTTGGCGCTATTTAACCTTGGATTTAGACCTTTCTTTCTTGGGGCAGCAATCTTCTCAGTGTTGTCCACGACAGTTTGGTTGCTGGTTTATTTATTTGAATTTCCTGTGGAAATTGAGGTGATTTCGCAGTCACAGTGGCATGCGCATGAAATGCTTTACGGCTATGCTATGGCAGTAGTTGTAGGATTTCTTCTAACGGCAATTAAGAACTGGACTGGAGTGCAAACTGTCCACGGCAAGCCACTGGCCTTTCTTTTTGCTTTATGGTTTTTGGCGCGATTGGCGCTTTTCTTCGGCACCTCATTTTTATCATTAGCTGCAGTTTTTGACATTGCTTTCAACTTGTTGGCAATTGCTTTGTGTGCTTATCCAATCATTAAAGCAAAGCAGTGGCAACAAAGTTTTATCCTGTCAAAACTCTTATTCCTCTTGGTCGGAAACGTTTTATTTTACCTTGAAGCTTTCGGTATTTTTGAAGATGGAGCGCGCATAGGTCTTTACGCTGCATTGTATTTAATGATCGCTATAATTCTGACTATCGGACGCAGAGTTATGCCATTCTTCATTGAAAGAGGCGTTGGTTATCCAGTAACTCTTTCAAATTCGAAGTGGCTTGATGTTTCAAGTATGCTGCTCTTCTTGGGCTTCTTCATTTTCGAGTTAATCGAGAATCAGAAAATTTCCTCTTTCATGGCGCTTTGTTTGTTTTTGGTGAATGCCATTAGATTGGCGGGTTGGTATACGCCGGGAATATGGAAAAAAAGTTTGTTATGGAGCATTTATTTGTCGTTCTGGCTCATCTGTTTTGGCTTCTTGTTATTTGTGGTAGCTTACTTCTTTGACATCTCAAAATTTTTAGCAGTTCACGCTTTTGCCATTGGTGGAATTGGTTTGATGACAATCGGCATGATGTCTCGCGTTGCTCTTGGTCACACAGGTCGCGATGTTGGCAATCCACACAAGGCAATGAGCTATGCCTTTATCTCGCTGATTCTGGTGGTTGTGCTACGAGTAATTTTACCGTTGTTCGATGTTATTGATTATGAGCTGCTGATAGGATTGTCGCATCTTCTGTGGCTCATCTCTTTCGTTATCTTCATCTCTTTATACTTCTCAATTCTGACTCATCCAAGAGTTGACGGAGCTTCCGGTTAATAAAATTCTTCTATATGAAAATTCGTGCCCAAATAGGCAAAGTTTTAAATCTCGACAAATGCATTGGTTGTCACACTTGCTCGGTTACATGCAAGAATGTTTGGACTTCGCGTCGTGGTGTTGAATATGCCTGGTTTAATAACGTTGAAACCAAGCCAGGCGTTGGTTATCCAAAAGATTGGGGAAATCAGGATAAGTGGAAAGGTGGATGGGAGAGAAAAGGCAATGGCAAAATACAGCCGAAGCAGGGTGGTAAATGGCGCACTTTGGCCAACATTTTTGTTAACCCAAATTTGCCGTCGATTGATGATTATTACGAACCCTTCACCTTCGATTACGAACATCTACAGAAATCGCCTGAGTCCAAAACGATGCCAACGGCGCAGCCGGTTTCCGTCATCACCGGCAAGAAGATGGACAAGATTAATTGGGGTCCGAATTGGGAAGAAATTCTCGGTGGTGAATTTGAACATCGTAGCAAGGACAAAAATTTTGACGAGATCCAAAAAGATATTTACGGACAGTTCGAAAATACTTTCATGATGTATTTGCCGCGTTTATGCGAGCATTGTTTAAATCCGGCCTGCGTTGCTTCTTGTCCAAGCGGAGCAATCTACAAGAGAGAGGAAGACGGAATTGTTCTGATCGATCAGGAGAAATGTCGAGGCTGGAGAATGTGTGTTTCAGCCTGTCCTTACAAAAAAATCTATTTCAACTGGGAGTCAGGAAAATCAGAAAAATGCACTTTCTGCTACCCAAGAATTGAAGCTGGTGAGCCAACAGTTTGCTCAGAAACTTGCGTTGGTCGTATTCGTTATCTTGGTGTTTTGTTGTACGATGCCGACAAAATTGAAGCCGCAGCTTCAACCGAAAATGAGAAAGATTTGTATCAGGCGCAGCTCGACATGTTTCTTGATCCAAATGATCCGGAAATCATCAAAGCTGCAAGAGCTGAAGGCATACCAGAAAGCTGGTTGGAAGCAGCAAAGAGATCGCCGGTTTATAAAATGGCGATGGATTGGAAAATAGCTTTTCCACTTCACCCGGAATACAGAACCTTGCCGATGGTTTGGTATGTGCCACCACTTTCACCAATTCAGAATGCTGCGGAAAGCGGCGATATTGGAGTTAACGGTATTATTCCAGATGTTTCTAGCTTGAGAATTCCGCTAAAATATCTCGCGAATCTTCTAACTGCAGGAGATGAAGAGCCGGTAAAAATTGCCCTGGAAAGAATGCTGGCAATGCGCGCTTATATGAGATCCAGGCATGTTGATGGCACCGCTAATGCTGCTGTTCTTGCGAGTGTTAAGTTAAGTGAGCCGATGGTTGAAGAGATGTATCGCTACATGGCAATCGCCAACTACGAAGATCGCTTTGTCATTCCAACATCACACAGAGAATACGCTGAACAAGCTTTTGATATGCGTTCAAGTTGTGGCTTCTCTTTTGGCAACGGCTGCTCTGGCGGCAATAGTGACGCAACTTTGTTCAGTAAGCCGAAGCACAAAAATTTGTTTGGAGGTACGCATGCATCATAATGGTTATAAAACTTTCAAAGCGTTGGGAATGATGTTGTGCTATCCGCACAAAGATTGGAGCAGTAACGCTAATGAGTTATACCAAATAATTGCTGATGAAGGTCTGATCAAAGACGGCAATGATTTGCAGCATCTACAGCAATTTGCGGCACAGCTTCAAAACAGGGATATCTTGGACGTGCAAGAGGAGTATGTTGAAACATTCGATCGCAACAAATCGCTGTCATTGCATTTGTTTGAGCATGTCCATGGTGAGTCGCGCGACCGTGGTCAAGCCATGGCAGACCTTAGTGAAATCTACCAGGAGGCGGGGTTTTCTCTCGATAAAAATGAATTGCCGGATTACTTACCGGCCTTCCTCGAATATGTTTCTTATCTGCCAAAAGAGCAGTCAATTGAGATGCTACAAGATCCAATCAAAATACTGAAAGCTCTCGGTAAAAGACTCGCTGAAAGGGGCAGTGATTATAGCGTAATTTTGAACTCCGTTGTGCGCGTTCTTGGTCATAATCCAGAAGTTGTAGAAAAGAAAAAGCCTTTCGCCCTGTCCTACGAACAGCTCGATAAAGAGTGGGAAGAAAAGCCAATCACATTTTTAGGAGCCGAAGACCCAAGCGCTAAATCCGGCGGCTGTGGCGGCGGAAGCTGTCATTGCGATTCAACTGAAGCGAAGCCTGAAAAAGATTATAAACAACCCCAATAACGCTTAAGGAATTATGGCTTAAGTCTACAAACTCTAAGTAAAACCAATAAACT
>Ga0155951_136_pt2 | contig 31075 bp, 22 predicted proteins | sample RifCSPlowO2_02_FD_107605 | JGI IMG/M metagenome (GOLD analysis project Ga0155951, IMG submission 107605) | Alphaproteobacteria bacterium RIFCSPLOWO2_02_FULL_40_19 | reverse complement strand
GCAATCAGCCACCTCCTTTTTCAAAGGAGGTTTTTGAAATCCTCCGGCGCTTCGCGCCACCTCCTTTTTCAAAGGAGGTTTGGAACTTTTGATTTATTTTCTATGCACTCCCTCTTTGAATCTACCATCAATCTCTTCACATCTTTCATCAACGAAATCGGCTATTTTGGCATTTTTATCGGAATGTTTTTGGAAAGCACTTTAGTGCCGCTGCCAAGCGAAGTAATCATGATTCCTGCTGGAATCCTTGCAGCAAAGGGGGGAATGAATGTTTATATCGCCACGATTGTTGGGATTTTGGGAAATGTCGGCGGCGCGATTTTTAGCTATTGGCTTGCTGCTTCGATTGGCCGCACGATTTTATTTCGTATCGGAAAATATTTTTTTGTTAAAGCGGAAACCATCATCAAAATCGAAAATTTTTTTAAAAATCACGGACCAGTTTCAATCTTCATCGGACGGCTTCTACCAGGCTTTCGCCACTTCATTTCGCTTCCGGCGGGAATTGCTAAAATGGATATGAAATTGTTTTTTATTTATACCGCAACTGGTTCAGCAATTTGGACTTCTATGCTTTCAGCTCTTGGATTCTTTATCGGAGAAAATCAGCAATTAATCGAAAAATATCTGCATGAAATCGCAGTTACTGTCGGGCTTTCATGCACGCTGATTCTGGCAATTTACATGTTTTTGAAGCCAATGCGGAAATAGGCATATCCCGTAACAACGGTCAAAACAGCGGCAAGACAAAATAAAATTTTTGCGAAAGTGACGATAGCGCTGATGATGAGAAATGTGACATCAACTTCAATAAAACCCCCAAGCCAGTAATAAAAAACATAAGACGAACCATTATCACCCAAAAGCAAACCACCGATGGCAAACATCTGCACGGCGGTTTTGTATTTCGCCAATTTGCTGACCGGCACTGAAACATGAAGCTCAGCCAAAAATTCGCGCAAACCGGAAACTAAAACTTCACGACAGATGATGATGAGACCAGGAAAGAGAATCCATGGATTAGTTGGATTGAAGCGAATCAACATCACAATTGCCACAATGACCAAAAGTTTATCAGCAATTGGATCAAGACATTTACCAAAATTTGACTGCGCCCTCATTGAGCGCGCGAAATATCCATCAAAATAATCCGTAATCGCCGCAATACCAAAAAGCGTGGCCGAGACAATATTTGCAACCATTCCCGGAATGTAAAAAGAGAGGATGAGAAGAGGAATGATGATAAGGCGGAGAGTTGTGAGGAAGTTGGGAAGTTGACGCATTTACTTAACCATCTCAATTTTCATCTTCGCCTCTTCCAGCCTTTTATTGCAATGTTCGCGCAAAACATTGCCTTCCTCATAAAGAGCAATCATGGAATCAAGATTGATTTTTTGTGAAGATAAAGTTTCAACAATTTCTTCAAGACGAGCCATGGCTTCTTCAAAGCTCATTTTGGAGATTTTTTTTGCGATATTTTTTGTCATATACCAAATAATGGAATTGCTTCTCCAACCTTATCCGTCAAGCGAATTGGATAATTATCGGAAAAACAGGCATCGCAATATTGCGGATTTTTTTCGTTGCGTTTGCTGTTGGTGATAGCGCGGTAAAGGCCATCAATTGAAATATAGTCAAGCCTATCGGCGCCAATAATTTTTCTGATTTCTTCAACCGACATCTGAGATGCGATGAGGTCTTTTTTGTCAGGAGTATCAACGCCATAAAAACATGGCGCAATTGTTGGCGGACTTGCAATCAACATGTGAACTTCTTTGGCGCCAGCATCACGAATCATCTGCACAATTTTCTTGGAAGTGGTACCGCGCACAATGCTATCATCGATCAAAATCACTCTTTTTCCCTTAATCACCGACAAATTGGCATTGTGTTTGAGTTTAACGCCGAAGTGACGAATGCGGTCGGTTGGCTCGATGAAAGTTCTGCCGACGTAGTGATTACGGATAATGCCAAGCTCAAAAGGAATTTTTGATTCCATGGCATAGCCAATGGCTGAAGGCACTCCGGAATCCGGCACCGGAACAATCACATCAGCGTCAATTCCGATTTCACGCGCTAACTCAATGCCAATATTTTTACGCATTTCATAAACATGTTTGCCTTCAATGATGCTATCGGGACGAGCAAAATAGACATATTCGAAAATGCAGAATTTTGATGGTTTTTTAGCGAAAGGTTTTTGCGATTTTATGCCATCTTTGCTGATGTTAACCATCTCGCCATTAACGATATCCCGTTCAAATTTAGCACCGATAATGTCGAGAGCGCAAGTTTCGGAAGCAACGACATAAGCATCGCCAAGCTTTCCTAAAACAAGCGGACGCACGCCATGTGGATCACGCAATGCAATGATGCCATCCTTGTGAATTATAACCAAAGAAAATGCGCCTTCAATTTGCGAAACGGCGTCAATGATTTTTTCGTTAAGAGTGGCTTTCTGGCTTAAAGCAATGAGATGGATGATTATTTCCGTATCCATCGTTGACTGAAAAATCGCGCCCTGATTAATAAGTTTTTTGCGCAAAATCACAGCATTGGTTAAATTGCCATTATGCGCCAAAGCAAGAAAACCAAGGCTTAACTCCGCATAAATTGGCTGAGAGTTTCTCGCAGTTTTTTTGCCGGCAGTGGAATAGCGCACATGGCCGATGGCAGAGTTTCCTTCAAGTTTTTTTATGACACGTTTTGAAGTAAAATTGTCGGCAACCAAACCTTCAGCAAAATGAGCAGAAAAATTTTCACCAGACATTGAAACAATCCCGGCCGCTTCCTGCCCGCGATGCTGAAGAGCATGAAGACCAAGCGCGGTATTTACCGCAGCATCAGAAGAGCCATAAATTGTGAAAATTCCGCATTCTTCGTGAAGTTTATCGAACATTATTGAACTGCATCATAATTAGCGCGCGACATGAGATACTTGTAAACAATCAAGTTTTCCATGATGCGCTGCACATAATTTCGCGTTTCAGAGTAAGTAATGAGTTCGATCCAATCAATCACTTTGTCGATGTCTTTCTCTTTGCGCGGATCATAAAATTCATTGATCCAACGTTGTGTGGCGTTGGGGCCGGCATTGTAAGATGCAATTGCCAACATCTCTGAACCTTCAAAACGGTTAGTCAGTTTGGTGATGTAATAAGAGCCGAGGCGAATGTTGTATTTGATGTCGGTTGCCAATTTTTTTCTGTCGTAGGAAATTTTTAATTCCTTGGCGATAAGTTTGGCGGTGTTTGGCATTAATTGCATAAAACCAATCGCTCCAGCCCCACTCATTGCACTTGGCACAAAGCCGCTTTCCTGCTTGATGATGGCGTGAACCAGTGGCGCATTTTCGTCATTTGTCACTTCCCTGACGATCTGAAATTTATCCTTGATGAAAAAAACATTTTTTCTTGCGGCAGTGCGCGACAATCTGGCATCAAGCTCGCGATCACCAAGTTCATTCACAATTTTCATCACCACTGCAATTTGTCCTTCAGCTTCCGAATTATTAATCAGCCATTCAAAAATTTTTGCGGCATTGGTTTTGTCACCAGTAATAGCAAGGAGATAAGCCACTTGCGCTGCGCGCGATTCGGCGATTTTGGCCATATCGCGACCAGTGATGTCGGGATCTTTGGGAAGAATGATATCATCCTGCGCACCAACCGGATCAAGAAGGCGATGTTTGTGAATCGCAAGCTGGCCATAAAAAAATACCGGATATTTTGCCGCTTCTCTATACCATTCAATTGCCTTCCATTTGTTGTTCATTGCCTCACTGGCCATGGCCAGCCAATAGGCGCCGCGGGCAAGAGTTACCGGTTGTGAAACGTTCTGGTAAAGATTTTCGAAATGTTTGTAAGAAATTTTTGGCTGATCAAGAAAACGCAAGGCAATCCAGCCAGAAGTCCATTCTGCTTCCCAATAATCGGAAGAATTTTTTGACAGATTGTGACGCGAAATCAGTTTATAGGCGGTTTTATATTCCTTCTGCTTCAACATTTCGCGCGTGTAAAGACGGCGCAAACTAAACCATTTTTCAGGAAATTTTGCTTCAACATCAAGCATCAGATCAAGCAGCTCATCAAGCTGATCTTTGGCTTTGTGCCAGATAACACGGCGATAAGTCAGATTTTCACTTGAACGCAAACGGCGCGGCACAGTTGCGATAATTTTGTCAATGTAGTGCGGTGAATTTTGCAATTCGATTATGGCATTAAACAAAGATTGATAATCCTCATTAACCAGATTCATGATACGTTTCGCATCGTCATTTCTGCCATCCCATAACAGGCGGTCAATGCGATTAGCGTGATTAATTTCGCTTAATTGTCCAAAATATTTAGCAAAAAAAATTTTTTCCTCTTCAGCAGAAAAATTTTCTTTTACCCAAATTGTGGCAATCGAATTTTGAATTTGCCTGCGCTGTAATTCCTTCTCATTTTCAGCGATTTGTGTGTGCGACAGATTTTCAATTTTTCCTTCCACAACGCGAAGCTTTGTTTCAGCCATCTGCACTGGATTGTGCGAAAAATAATATTCAGATTGAATGTATGGAACATCATTTTCTATCGCCACCCTTTCAACATTGCGCCTGATTTCACTGATGTTTGGATAAAAAGGATTATCGATGGCAAAGCGCGAAATATCGCTGAAAGAAATGGTTTTTGGATTTGCGATGGAACTGAATTTGTTCCATAAAATTATGTCTGTTACGGCATTGCGAACAGAGGTTTTTCCTGATGATTGCGACTGGATTTGATTGGCATAACTCAAGGCCTCATCATAATTTTTATCGCGTATGGCAAGGCTGATTTTTTTTAACGCTTCCAAATCTGATGCGGTAAATCCATGCCACAATTTTTGTGAAATTGGCGATGCAATTCCAACCGCAAAGGAAGCAAAAAAAATCGCAAAGGTAAGACTGAAGATTTGTCGCAAGTTGGAATTGTCCTTTAGAAATGAATAGATCCTGAAACAAGTTCAGGATGACACGAAGAATTGTTGTCATCCTGAACTTGTTTCAGGATCTTAAAATCCTAAATCCTAAATCTTAAATCCTAAATTAATGGCTTCTTGAATTATCGTTCAAAGCCTTAACGCTGATTAGCTTTATCACAACAGGTGGAAGTGTTTCCGAGGTATGATTTTCTTCTATGTCATGCTCACTCATAGCCGCTGGCCTACCGCTTTTTGGCAATTCGCCCTTTTTTTGGTGAAAATAAAATTTCCAAATGTCTTTTGCATATTTTTCTGTTACCACGACCTTATCTCCATCAACTTTCCATTGCGGACCTTTAGGCAATTCTTCGACAACTTCTGATTTATCGGATTTTTTTCTGTAATGCAGCATAACTTTTTTATCATCAACTTTATAACCCTCCAACATCAAATCAGATGATTTTGGCTTTTGATAAGCCACTGGCTCTTGCCTCAATTCAACGTATAATTTTCTATGTTGTGGTGATTTTGGTTTTGGATATCTTGCGCCTGAATCTACTCTTACCCTTTCACTCTTTTCTTCATCTCTTGAACCAGCCCTTTTTTTATGTCTATCATCACTACCAGAAAATGGTTTGCGATCACGCCTATCGCTTCCGTGCCTCTCTGAACTAGCTTGCTTTGCAAGAATCTGATTTATCTGCTTTTGACATGGTATTAAAATTTGAGCCGGATTATTCAAAAAATCCGAAGGACGTTGACTAATTTCCGAAACCATTTCCTTAACTGCCGGCATATCATCTTTGCTGTCGAATCTAATTCTGACTAAATCATCAAAAAACTTCATCGCAGCAGATTTATTGGGAACTTCCTTATCATGATTTAACTGAAAATACCATGATTCAGCAAAGTCTGCTATGATTTTACGATATATTCTTCTTGCTTGCTCATCAATAATTCCAAGAGGAGGCAATGATTCTAATTTTTCGTGATAAGCGCTTGTGGAGTTAAGAATTTCTAATAGCTGATTATGACTTTTTTGCGTAAAACCAGCGGCAACTCTGGAACTAAAACTTTGTATTAAATCTCGCTTTCTGTCTGCAATGAACCTTTGCGCATTCACCTCAACTCCATCTTGCGCAAGAGTCTCGCCAGCTTTCACTTCACGAGCTGCGTGAACTCTAGCTAAATTAAAAACTGCATGATAGCCACAACTATAGCCATCTTCTTGACGCGGACACGCTAACGTTTGACATGATTGCGTTTGATATTGCCTCATCTGCTCAGGAAGACGAGTCTTGAACATATCGGTCTCTTTCAAACCATCACTAGCAAGATCAGTAATTGTGATATTGCTTAATATCCTCTGTACAGCCGGATGAATATCTCCATCACGTCCGAGTGAATCCATGTAATACGACTGAATGAAAAATTTTCCATCACCCTTATCAACCCTCCTCAAATGCAATGCAGTCCAGTGGGTATTTCCTACTATCTGTCTATTTTCTAAATGGCCTCTGCATAAGGCAAAAGATGCTTTATCTTTGCCATAGGCAATAAATTTTAATACCGCATCACGTAAATTATAATCAATACCCGCCGCCGCATCTTCATTAATAACACAAACATCAACCTGCGACTTATCACTCAATGCATCATATCCAGTATCGTTTACTATTCCAGCTTTCTTGAACGCCTCACGCATCAAATATTGAACATTATGATGCGTAAGATTGGTGTAATCACAAACATAGTGGAAAGCATCGTCGAAAGCATCTTGTTGTTGGACAAATTTTTCTTTAGACATGGAAACTTTACTTTGATTTAAATAACCCCAATAACGCTTAAGAAAAATGCTCCCAGCTTTACTCTTTGAAGAACATTACCACCCTCACCAAAATATTACCCCTCACCCCAACCCTCTCCCACAAGGGGAGAGGGAGTTAATCCGAATTCGGTGCTACTCCCTCTCCCCTTGTGGGAGAGGGTTGGGGTGAGGGGTAATATTTTGGTGAGGGGTAAATGACCTAGAAAGAGTAGAGTGATTACAAATTTTCTTAAGCATTATCTTGTGGTTAAATACCTAAACTTTAACCCCAATAACGTTTAAGAAACCCAGATTCAAATTTACAGACTCTAAGCTAAATCACAAATCTCACCACACTGTCACCCCGCACTTGTTGCGGGGTCCATCTCGTCAAAGACTTGATTTTATTGGTTGCGACCAAATGGACCCCGCAACAAGTGCGGGGTGACAGTGTGGTGGAGTTTATTGGTTTTACTCAGAGTTTGTAGACTTAAGCCATAATTCCTTAAGCGTTATTGGGGTTAAACTTTAAGCATTTTTGTTTGTTTGATTTCTACAAACTCTTTCGTAATTTCCACAAAAAATTTTTAGACAAATGCAATGTATAAACAATTTTTTCATCCGCTTTTTTTCGCGAAAAATTGGTGATGATGAATTTGGTAATGAATATTTTCAGAATAAATCCGGCAAAAGATTTGTGGTTTATAAAGGCATTGCCGAACCTTCTAAAGTGCCGATGGAATGGCATAGCTGGTTGCATTATTATTCAAAATTTTTGCCAACTAATGTTGGAAAATTCTCTTGGCAAAAAATTCATTTTCCGAATCTGACCGGAACAAAACATGCTTATTCACCAAAAAATTCTTCCGTTAAAAAAACTGACTCAGAATATGAGGCCTGGAAACCGGAGTAAATATGGGCAAAACCAATAATTATTTTGAAATCATCGTCGGAACTTTTGTTTTATTCTGCGCTGCATTTTTCTTCTTCACCTCGTTTAAAAGCGCTAAAGTCGGCACTTCCGGAGGTTATCATCTGGTTGCAAAATTTGACAATGTTGATGGCATTGCCAATGGTTCTGATGTTAAAATTTCCGGCGTAAAAATCGGCACCGTCGAAAATCAATTTCTCGATGAAACTGATTTTCGCGCAGCGCTAAAATTAAACATTGATTCCTCCATAAAATTACCATCCGACAGCTCGGCAAAAATTGCTTCGGAAGGTTTGCTTGGCTCAAAATATCTGGCAATTAATCCTGGTGGCGATGAAGAAATGCTCATGGATGGCGAAGAAATCGCCTTTACTCAATCTTCGGTAAATCTCGAAGAACTACTCGGAAAATTCATCTTCGGCTCGGAAAACAAAAACAAGAATGAGAAAAAATAGAATCATCGTAGCTCTTCTCTTACCACTTATTTTTGCCTCGGCTTTTGCACAGGAGCCAAAACCAACTCTCGATAAAATTGACCCATCCCGCTTCACCAACATGGTGACGATTCAAGGCTTGAACAAAACCACTGCAAAAATCTCAATTCTTACAATGAAGATTGGCGAAAAAATAAGTTTTGGCACTTTGCGCATTATTGCTCATAAATGCTGGCAAGCTCCGCTTGATCAAAAGCCGGAAAATAAAATTCTCATCGAAGTTTTTGAAGCCAAAGAAGAAGATGGTAAAGACAAAGAAGACAGAATTTTTTATGGCTGGATATTTGCTTCCAGCCCTTCAGTTTCCGGCATTGAGCACCCAATTTACGATCTAACGGCAATAAGCTGCAAAAACAAATAATGAAAATCGCTCCCTCAATTCTTTCCGCAGATTTCGCCAAACTTGGTGAAGAAATTCAAGCAATTGAAAAAGCCGGCGCTGATTATATTCACATTGATGTAATGGATGGTTCGTTTGTGCCAAATATCACCATTGGCAATGAAGTAATCAAAAGTTTGCGTAAAATTTCCACTTTGCCTTTTGATGTGCATCTGATGATTCAAAATCCTGATGCCCATGTTAAAGCCTTTGCTGAAGCGGGATCAGACCTCATCACCATTCATGCTGAAGCTTCAACTCATCTTGATCGATTGGTTGAACTTGTAAAATCACTGGAGAAAAAAATTGGCATTTCGATTGTTCCTTCAACTCATGAAGATGTTCTGGATTATGTGATTGAAAAGATTGATCTGATTTTAGTGATGACAGTTAATCCGGGTTTCGGCGGACAAAAGTTTTTATCATCGCAACTGAAAAAAATCGAAAATATCCGCAAAAAAATTGAAAAAACCGGCAAAAAAATTGAGTTGGAAGTTGACGGCGGAATTAACGCTGAAACCGCAAAATTAGCTGTAAAAGCCGGAGCTGATGTTCTGGTTTCCGGCTCATATATTTTTGGATCAAAAAATTATGCGGAAGCAATCGCAAAGTTAAGATGAAATATGTTGTCTACGGTCTCGGAGTTTCAGGAATTTCAACAATAAAATTTCTGGCAAAAAATGGTGAAGATGTAGTTGCAACTGATGATAATGAAGATTCTCTGAAAGAAAATTCTGCAAAATTTCCGCAAATAAAATTTTTAAAATCCAACGAAATCAAATTTGACGCTGAAACCATAATTAGCTTTGCTCCCGGCATTCCGCTTTATTTTCCTAAACCGCACAAAATTTTAGAAATCGTAAAAAAAACCGGCGCCATTTTGGCTTGCGATATCGAAATTTTTTATCGCATAAATCGTGATGCAAATTTTATCGCTATCACTGGAACTAACGGCAAATCAACCACCACTGCCCTCACCGGTTTTATTTTTAAAGAACTCGGAATCACTTCTGAAATCGGCGGAAATATCGGTGTTCCGTGTTTTGATTTACCAATACAAACCTCTCCCTCTGAAGGTAGATTGACTTACATTTTTGAAACTTCCTCTTACCAACTTGATCTGCTTTCACAAACGCATTTTGGCATTGTTGCACTGTTGAATATTACACCAGATCACCTTGATCGACATGGTTCAATGCATGGTTATATTGAGGCAAAAAAAAGAATTTTTAGGAATCAAATTGAAGGTGATTTTGCGCTGATTGATGTCGATGATGAAAATTCAAAAAAGATTTTTGATGAGTTAAAAAATGATAAAAATTTTCGCGCCACTTTAGTACCAATTTCGACAAAAAAAATTCAGGAAAATGGCGTATCACTTTTTGACGAAAAACTGGTAAATAAAATCGGCAAAAAAAATTCTGAATTTGAATTGCGTTCAGAATTCCTGCACGGCGAGCATAATGATCAAAACATGGCTTTTGCCTTCGCAATCACGCATTGCTTCCTATCGAAGCACACTGAAACAAGTTCAGCGCAGGCTGCACGAAGCACGAAGCACGAACAAATCATCAATGCTATCACAAAATTCCGCGGCCTACATCACCGTATGCAAATTGTTGGAAAAATTGCTGAAATAAAATTCATCAATGACAGCAAAGCGACAAATGCTGAATCCACAAAAAATGCTTTGAAGGCTTATGAAAATATTTTTTGGATTCTTGGTGGAAAGGCTAAAGAAGGAGGAATATCAATGCTTCAGCCCTATTTCAAAAAAATAGAAAAAGCATATTTGATGGGTGAAGCAACAGAAGATTTTGCACAAATTCTAGAAAAAAATTCTGTTAAATTTGAAAAATGTAGAGATTTGAAAACAGCTTTTGAAAAAGCTTTTTTAGACGCAAAAAAATCTAGCCTAACAGAAAAGAACATTTTACTTTCGCCAGCCTGCGCTTCACTTGATCAATGGAAAAATTTTGAACAGCGTGGCGATTATTTTTGTAAGCTATTTGATGAATTGCCAAAATCTTAAAACAATAAAAAATCTATTCCTATTTGCTCTTTTCATCATCTTTTTTTTACAAAAATCTTTTGCCCAACTTCCCGATTGTAGCACAATTTCCGGAACAGCAAAACCCGGAAATAACTGTTTATTCTACGGACTCAAACTCTGCCAGGCAGTTCCTGGTGTAAGCTATTCCATCTCTTCTTCCAATATCGTTAGCGGCGCTCCCAATCATCGTGTCAATTGCGCTGATTTAAGCGATTTGCCACTTTGTTCGCAAATTGACGGCACGACAAATCCGGGGAAAAATTGCGTTAAGGAATGTTCTGACGCTTCATTTATCTGTATTCCATTATTTCAAACCAGAGGACAAGATTGCGCCGTGCATAACCGCGATTGCATCCGATTTTGCGATGCGCCGGAAAGCGGATTTACTTTAAGTATCGATCCGGCTAATGGCTACTGCACTGGACGCAAATGCCATCAACTCGCAAGTGGCGTTAATCCAAATCCTCCGACAAATTGTAATTTGCTGCCATGCAACTTATTAACTCCTGACGAACTAAACGAGACCAAATTTGATGATGATAGCAAAAAATATTGCAATGGCGATGACATCAAATGCTACGAATTCACCCGCTCTCAACTTCAATTCACCAGAATGAGGGGAACCAACACCATGTGCAAAATCCACAATTGCCGCACATCTTCAGAAGAATGCGTGTCATTTGCCAATGATGATATTTCAAAAATCGAAGCCAAAGGCGCTGATTTTGTTAATGATTACAAAACTTACATCAATGCCGGCTATGATATAACCTCAACCACGCTTTGCACAGCTTTAATTTGCAAACCGATTGTAAACAGAGCATATCGCTGCCTGCCGGAAGGAGATAGCAATCCAACCACAAGAAACAGCTTTTGCGACACTAGTGGAGATGGAGCAGTTTGTAGTAGCGGTTATTGCTACAAAACCATCAATTGCAATTTAACCGCAAACGCCACAGAGCCAGAATGTATAATGGCCGTCCCCGACAGCAGCGGTGCTATTGGCACCAATGAAGACATTATGAAATCATGGTTTTACCGCCCAAAACCATGGCCAAGCGTTTATTCCTCCGGCACAACATACAGACCAATGGAGGAGAGAAGCGGAAATGATTCCGACAGCCTTTGCTACACCAAGGGACAAATGGAAAGTCAGGGCTGGGGAAGTTCTCCCAGTATTTTTGGAGCAAGTTTAGGATACTTTCATGATTATCTAGGCATGGATTCAAGATCTCCTGGAATGTGCGATAAATGGAAGCTGGGCGTTCGCGGCATGGGAGCTGGTTATCTTTGTGGCATGAATTTATGGTCTTATAATTTACCAAGGGACGACACCGCATATCACAAAGGCTATGTCAAAACCAACTATGTTGAAGGAGATGGAACACATAAACTCGTAGTGTGTTTAAGATTCAACAATTCCTTCGATCCGTTTACCTGGCCAACAGACGATACTTGTGGCGAAAGAAAATGTTCCATTACCTGCGGTTTTGGTATTTGCACTCAGGTTTGCGGATATGATATCTGTCGTGAACTAACAGTTTCAGACGCCAATCCGAGAGAATGCGAGATGACAGAAAATATGAATGAAAGCTATATTTTTGAAGACACTTTTAGTGGTGGAGATACGGCTTGCAGCGATGGAGAAAGCTGCGGATGCGCAAAAGTAATTGACGGCTATTTGAGATTGAGAGCGGTTAAATATAAAAATTACATCTGCACTTTTCTCGATGTGAGGGGAACTCTGGCCTATAATCCGCAATATTTTACCGGCAAAGAAACATTGTCTGATGGAACTTGCATTGCCGGAACAAAGCCGGCAAGTGGAGGAAATTGCAATGGCTATGACACTAATTCTGAGCCTGGACTTGCGCATTTATGGCGCACCATGATGCGTATTCCCTATATTCAAAACAACAGACCATCAGGAGAACCGCGGGGATATCTTGACAGATCCGGGCAATTATTCAGAGAGCAGGAATGCATACAGGCGTCATACAGATTACAACCTCCGAGAACTTACAATTTAGCCAATCTACAAAATTCAGCAGATATGTTCACACCACCGCTTTACATACTAAACAGCAGAATAAAAAGGGGCGAAGCAATTTCTCCGGGCATTCCACAAAAACCTTTGGGAACAACCGATTTCCACTATCCAGAACTTGAAGTTAAATTTGGCATTACCACGCAAAAAATGAGCTTGGGCATTGGCTATACCGGATTTGAGGAAAGCGGAGGCGATCCGGCCGCAAGCAAAACCATCACAACCACAGTCAATGACTTCAATTATTCCGCCGAAATTTTTGTCAAAAAGGAATATAATCAGGAAGCTTCACAGCCAATTTTTTGCCTGTATCGCAGACTTCAGGATCAGACGGGAGCATATATTCAGCCTATGCGAATCGGATGTGTTGAAAGACATCTGCCGGAAATTGATAACAAAGCCCTGAAGCTGATCACACCATCAATAAATTTACGCAGATTGTTGGTTTATCCCGCTTCCGGCAATACTTACAACAATTCCAGAATTACCGCGCGTTATTTAAGCAGCTCTGATGTCAACAGCGCAAATTGCGCTTCCCCTGCAGAATGTAGCCAGGAAATAGTCCTATCAAACACTAATCAAGCCATTCCAACCTGCGCGGCTGATATAGAAAAATATCAAGTCTGCGTTCAAAGAGAAGAATGCAGCAAATTGAATATTGAGTGCATAGAAAATGAAATTGCGCTATACCAGGCCAAGGTTGCAAACCAGCCGACAGAATCATTCATAACAGTCAGAAAAAATTGTGAACAGCTTCTATTGCCGACATGCAATCTCAAAAAAGGCATCGAATCAAACTCTTCGGCAACACTTTTTGATCCAAATCCGTCCGCCTCTGCAGGCAATCCAAATGCCTATGGCTGGTTTAATGAAATCTGCGTTGTTAGCGGCTTAAACAGCAAATTAAAAAAAGTAATTGCCTACGAAATCAGTGGCGGCGCCAAGGGAAAATGTTTAGTCAGCGCTTCAAGCCCATATCTAACCGATGGCAACTCATCCACAAACTGCAATGAAGGTGGCAAAGCGCCAAATTGCCTATGCCAGGAAGCGGTTGACGGCGTTGATCCGGGAACGGGATATATTGCCAGAATCCAAACTCCACATGAAGCCGGCCTTTGTATCGACATGCCATTGCCACAAACTTGTCCGGTAATTGATTATAACAAAAGCCCTAATTCCGACCAAAGCGATTCGGAATATATCCTCACTTCCTTAAACCAAACAAGCTATGGCAGCTCTGTTTCTGACATCAGCAACAAAGTTCATATTTCGCATAAATACAGAACCGAAGGCAAACCATCTCCCGATCCAATAACACTAAAAGGACATGCCGAATTTCCTGTTTCCGTTTTTGGCATGAATGATGTGCAAGGCGAATGTAAAAGTTTCTGGCGCAATAAAACATCCGTTAGCGGCACTTCCATTCCACCAAAACTCAATTGTATCAACAATGCCGGAAGCGCAGAATGGGAGGCAATAACTCGCGATGAGTGCATACGCTATTCATGTCCAGAAGTCGCAACTGCAGGTGTTAATGAAGATGGGGAATATCAAGGCGGATATGGCGCAACTGAAACCAATGAAAATAAAGGGTTAAGCCATGGATTTGCCACCTGGCCATCACTTGCTAAAACCAATGATTTTCTTGAAAGCGCAACTGCAACCTCGTGCATCACCGGTTTTAAAAGGGTTGGCGCAACAACTTTAATGTCCGGCGGCGAGAGTGATCCTAATCACGCTGCACTTTACAACCGCATCACTGGTTATAGCGGTGGCACCCTATCAACAAGACAATGCAATCAACTTGGTCAGTGGCAAACAGCAAACAATGTTTGTCAGAGAATAGTTTGCGCCGCAATTAATCCGCCAACACCAACTGGTTCCGGTGATACGGCAGCTTGGACACTTTGGGAAAATTCCGGCGGCGCCACCTTCTCTTCCGCCAATGCCTCAAGAAGTTCGATAAGAATCCAGCCGGAATCAATCGCGATTGGAACCTGCAATAATGATCTTGGATTTTTCCAGGCTCCGGGCGGCTCTCCTCCGAGCAGAGAATGTAATCATCTCGGCAATTGGAGCGCAGTAATAAACCAGTGTGTCACACATTGTGATGCCATCACTGATCCGAGCACAGCTTCCACTTCAAATAATGGCTATTCCTATTGGAATCAGGTTTTGAATGTACCAATCAATGGGGAAGTTGACGGGCCATTCAATGGTTGTGTCAACGGCTATTTTGCATATCCTTATCCGGCTTTGAGAAATAAATATGGTCAGGCTTACAGCCTGGTTGATAGCGGCGCAAATTATACCAGCAATATTCCACGAAATGTTGCTAACGACACCAGATCAGCAGGAAATCCGGAAAGAGTCTGCAAATCCATCATCACCGCCGGCGGCGCAGCAAATGTTTGGACCAACACTTCTTCAAGCTGCATTAACAAATGCGTTGGCGCTGATGAAGATGCTAGAATTGGCGCAGGAAAAACAAGTCATCCGACCAGAAACGGCACAATCGAACTTGAATGGCCAAGCACAAATTTCGGACAATTCGCATATATCGACAATCCAACCATTTCACAACAAGACGCTTCGCACTATTCCTCATCATCAAGGACAAATGGCTACTACTCGATTGCCAGATATTGCAACCCAACTACCCACAAATGGGATAATCCGATAGTGCATTGCGCTACCAATAACGGCCAAATTTCCGGATCAAACGCACTTTATAACTCACCAACACCGAGAATTGCTGCCGGTTCAACAACCGGTAACGGAACATGCCTATCCAATTACTATTCAAACAGTAGTGGCAACACTTCCGCCGCAACCTACACCTGCTCCTATAAAAATTCTTCAAACAAAATTGATGAAGTTTATTTCACGCAAAGCTCCGGCAATAATTGTCAACCATATTGCCAGGTATCAAATGGTCAGAACTTTGGCACTGGTTCAACATCTTTTATCAGCGGATATTACGGCTCCGGTTCAACATTAAATTTGAACTGTAGAAGTGGATTCGGTAGTGCACTAATTGGATCAGAGATAAGTGATCCTTTTTCTGATTGTGGAAGGTTTCCAAACAATAGATCAGCCAACGGGCCGTATGTTACCTGTCAATCGAGCGGAGCTTGGAGCGGAATTTCTAACGACTGCTACCCCTGCAGATCATGTACTGCAACTAGCCTCAGTGCCAGTGTAACAAGAACAGTAGATTGTTTTTGGGGAGATTATGACTTAACTTATAATTTTTCATCATGGGCAACAAACCTGGTATTATCGCATAATACTATTGCACAAACAACTGGAATAACAGAAAGCACATGTTCTGCAGGCGTTTCTTATCCATCATTACATGCACAAGCTGGGGTGTCATGCACTGATAGCAACAAATCGGTATCTTACCTTAGCGGTAGCATTTACTATTAACTAATTAATGGTCTATGAATTTCTATTTTTTGGTAAAAATTAAAACTAAAAAAAGCAGCAGTATGTCTAAATACAGCAGCTTTTTTTAGTTTTAATTTTTCCTCAAAAATCCTTTGTTGGTTGGGAGTATAAATTTATGTTTTGGTATAAACTAACCCCAATAACGCTTAAGGAATTATGGCTTAAGTCTACAAACTCTAAGTAAAACCAATAAACTCCACCACACTGTCACCCCGCACTTGTTGCGGGGTCCATTTGGTCGCAACCAATAAAATCAAGTCTTTGACGAGATGGACCCCGCAACAAGTGCGAGGTGACAGTGTGGTGAGATTTGTGATTTAGCTTAGAGTCTGTAAATTTGAATCTGGGTTTCTTAAACGTTATTGGGGTTAAACTAAATAATTTTATCAAATGATCTCGCTAATAATGGGCAGTAAATCGGATTTTGCGACAATGCAGCATGTCTGCAAAATTCTTGATCAATTCAAAATTTCCTACGAAACCAAAATCATTTCCGCACATCGCACACCAAAAAGACTTTATCAATTTTGTGAATCGGCAAAAAAACGCGGAATAAAAATTATCATCGCCGGCGCTGGAGGAGCTGCGCATTTGCCGGGGATGACTGCAGCAATGACTGACTTGCCGGTTCTTGGAGTTCCAATTGAAAGCAAAACTCTTAAAGGTCTGGATTCACTTTTGTCAATTGTGCAGATGCCATTTGGAATTCCGGTTGGAACTTTGGCAATCGGCGAAGCAGGCGCCAAAAATGCCGCACTTTTGGCAATTGCAATTCTGGCTTTATCAGATGAAAAACTGGCAAAAAAACTGGAAAAATTTCGCAAAGATCAAACCGCAGCAGTTAGCATCAAGGCATAATCACGGACAGGCAGCAACAATATCAGACCAGCTTCCATAAGCTTCGCATTTTTTGGTTAAGCGTTTGTCTTCATTTGGAGTTGTGCATGAGCTGGTAGCATAAACAATTTTTCCGTAATAGGCATTGGCATTGGCAAAAGCTGCTCCGGCATCCTGACATGGAATCAGAAACATCGCCTTAAAATCTTCAACCAGATCATTTCTGCGCTTGAACAAAACAATATCATCAAACACATCACTATTGCCGGCTGATGCCATAATCACATTGTTAAAAGCAGCTTGGTTACTGCCGTCATTGAAAGAAGTTGCATCATTATCTTGCTCGTCCAAATCTGATGAACGTGTATTTTGTGAAGATGAGTTGGTATTAAAAGCACCGGATTTATTGGCCCCATAACTGATTAAAACCATAATAGCATCATCGGTCACCGCTTGAGAAACGCCGGCTGGTTTCTCGTTAATAGTCATAATTGAAGTGAAGGTTGCAGTGCCAAAAGTTGCTGTGCCAAAATTTGGTGTAGCCTCAATTGCTTTGGTAAAATTTTTATCAACCACATAAGCAATTTTGTTTTCAAAACCATCTTCAGCCATGTCATTTCCAAGCCCTAGCATCCTAACCGGAACCATGCCATAAACCAGATTTGCGCTTGTGGTTGATTGATAAACTCCACTACCAGAGCAAGCTCCCTGCGAACCAACTTCAGCGCCATAATCAGAATCAGTGGTTTTGATTTTTTTTAGAGAAGCTGGACAAGGCATTCTCTTATTTGCCACCAAAAAATTTCCTAAAGCTTTGTAAACTTGCTGCAAACGATCATTGGTGTTTTTGATTTTAGCATTGTTAACACTGCCAACAGAAACGGTTAACGCTCCGGTAATCAAAATCGAGATGATTAAAATCACAATCGAAAGCTCGATTAAGCTGTAGGCTTTTTTGAAAACTTTTTTGTTCATTTTTATTTTGACAATTTTGACTCGGTTTTTATGTTGCCGCGTCTTTGTTGGGGGGCATAGCTCAGTTGGTAGAGCATCTGCTTTGCAAGCAGAGGGTCAGGAGTTCGAGTCTCCTTGCCTCCACCACCCGTTTTTCTTTCCATCATCTAAAAACTTTTTCGTTTCTTCTGCCAAAAATTCACCTGGAAAATCCAAATGTCCAGCGCCTTGAATCTCGATGAATTTTTTTGGTGATTTAATGGCGTGATAAAGTTTTTGTCCTTCCTCAAAACGCACCACATCATCAGCGGTTCCATGAAAAATTAAAACCGGAGAAGAAATTTCCGGCGCAAAAGCAATTGAGTTGAATTTGTCTTTCAGCAACAAATTAACCGGCGCAAACCAATATCTGTTTTGAGCAACAGAAACAACAGAAGAAAATGGCGATTCAAGAATCACGGCATGAAATTTATGCTTTGCCGCAAATTGTATAGCAACTCCCGAACCAAGAGATTCTCCAAAAAGAATGATATTTTTTGTCGGATAACCTTGTCCTAAAAGAAATTTATATGCTGCATCGGCATCCATCATTAATCCAGCTTCGGAAGGCTTACCCTGTGATCCAAAATAACCGCGATAGGAAATTGCCAAAACAGCAAATCCCCTTTTAACAAAGGCCTGCAATTTCTCTTCACGATCAGCAAGATTTCCGGCATTGCCGTGAAAAAAAAGGATAGCCTTTTGTGCATCTTTTGAATCATGAATCCAGGCAAGGATTTTTATTCTATCTTCGGTGGTTAATTGTATTTCCCTGAAACCATCAGCAACTTTTTCAACCTTCCCCATCGGCATATATTGCAAATTGCGCTGGAAGAAAAACAGCAAAGCTAGAATCACAAAGTAAGTTGCAAGGGCTGTAAGCACGATTTTTTTCATTGGTTAAAGAGTTTGACATCCTCAAAATTTTGAATTGAGCGCGATTTTAAATTTGGACATGTTCTTGCAACCAAACCAGATAAAACCTTTCCAGAACCAATTTCGATAATTTCTTCAACACCTTGTGAAGCTAGAAATATCATGGTTTCACGCCATCTCACCGCAGCGGTTATTTGTTTGGCAAGCAAATCACGAATTTGATTTGGATCGTTAGCAATATCAGCAGTCACATTGGCAATCACCGGAATAGATGGCGATTTTATTTCCGCCTTCGCTAAAGCAATTTTCATTTCATTTTGTGCATCAAGCATCAGAGCAGAATGAAATGCGCCGCTTACCGGCAGCACAATGGCACGCTTTGCACCTTTCTTTTTCGCAATTTCAACTGCGCGATTAATTGCCGATTTTGAACCTGAAATTACCACCTGCCCGACTGAATTATCATTAGCAATTTGACAAATTTCATTTTGTGCCGCTTCGCTAGCAATTTCTTCTGCAACTTGAATTTCAACGCCAAGAATTGCCGCCATTGCGCCTGTGGTTTTTTCGCCACATTTTGCCATTGCGCGGCCACGAACTTGCAAAAGTTTGGCTGTTTCTTCAAGGCTTAAGGCCTTTGCAGCGCAGAGTGCAGAATATTCGCCGAGAGAATGTCCGGCGGTAAAGGCACAAAGATTTTCAAATTTTTTGCCAAAATCTTTTTCTAAAATTGTGATCAATGCTATCGAAACTGCCATTAAAGCCGGCTGCGTATTTTCTGTTTTAGTTAACTCTTCACTTGGCCCTTCAAACATTATTTTTGATAAATTCACACTTAAAATTTCATCAACCTTTTGAAAAACTTCACGCGCTGAAACAAAATTTTCAAAAAGATCTTTGCCCATTCCAACAGCTTGAGAACCTTGGCCGGGAAAAACTATTGCTGTTTTCATGGTTGTTATACGAAATGTTCGGTTTCTAAAATAACCCCAATAACGCTTAAGGAATTATGGCTTAAGTCTACAAACTCTGAGTAAAACCAATAAACTCCACCACACTGTCACCCCGCACTTGTTGCGGGGTCCATTTGGTCGCAACCAATAAAATCAAGTCTTTGACGAGATGGACCCCGCAACAAGTGCGGGGTGACAGTGTGGTGAGATTTGTGATTTAGCTTAGAGTCTGTAAATTTGAATCTGGGTTTCTTAAACGTTATTGGGGTTAAAATAGATCCTGAAACAAGTTCAGGATGACATGTTTTGAAACCATCTTTCCTAGATTGTCATCCTGAACTTGTTTCAGGATCTAATTTTCTCGGACACAACATTTTAAGAACAATTGTTTTTATAAATATTTTTTTAAGATTTTTTTCACCTCATCTCGAACCATGTCATTATTGATGGCAAAGGCGATGTTGGCTTCGAGATAACCTAAAACATTTCCGCAATCAAAACGAACTTCATCAATTTTTTTGTAGTAATAAGGAAAATTTTTGCACATCGCTTTCATGGCGTCAGTTAGCTGAATTTCACCGCCGGAACCAATTTCAAACTTCGATAAATATTCAAAAATCTCCGGCTGCAAAATGTAGCGGCCGGTGATTGCTAAATTTGACGGAGCATTTTCCAGTTTTGGTTTTTCAATCATATCAACAATTTTTTCTTCGCCTGCAATTTTGATGATGCCATATTTATTGCTGTCTTTCATCTTGATTTCATCAACAGCGACAACGCTTGCTGACTCTTCCTTTTTGTAATAAAGATCAATCATTTCGCCAAGAAAATTTTTTTTGCTACCTCTGCTTTGCATCATCATTTCATCGGCAAGAATCACAATGAAAGCCTCATCGTGAGCAATAAAATTTCTGGCGCACCAAATGGAATGACCAAGCCCAAGCGGCTTTTGCTGACGTACAAAAGCAACTTGCCCTGCTTGCGGAAGCCAGCCCATAACTTCGTTTAATTCCTGCGATTTGTTTTTTTCATCGAGCTTTGATTCGAGCTCATAAGCATGATCGAAATGGTTGTTGATGGCATTTTTATTGCGGCCGGTGACAAAAATAAATTTTTCGATTCCCGCCGCTTTAGCTTCTTCATAGGCATATTGGATGATTGGTTTGTTAGCTATCGGCAACATTTCTTTTGGCATGGATTTTGTCGCCGGCAAAAAACGCGTTCCCAATCCTCCAACTGGAAAGACTGCAGTTTTAACTCTTCTCATAGCTCTTCACTTAAAATTTTTAATTTGCGATAAATGGTGGAGCGGCCGACATCGAGATGTTTTGCTACTTCAGAAAGATTGCCGTTATAGAGATCAACAAGACGTTGGATGATTTCTTCTTCTATCACATCAATGGTTTTGCACTTTCCTTCATCGTCGAAAATATCAACCAACTCGCTGTTGATATCGGAATTTTTTTTGATCACCGATTTGGCCTTGGTTAGACTGTTACTCTCCTGATTCAACAATTGCGGAAAATGTTCGGGATTGAGAACCTCACCTTCACACAATACCACGGCGCGAAAAATACAGTTTTTAAGCTGGCGGATATTATCTTCCCAATCATAGCCATAAAGCAGATGAAAGGCTTCGCTACTGATAGCTTTGATTTTCTTGTTTTCATTAACGCTGAAATCGTGACAAAAAGTTTCGGCAAGAAATTTTATATCTTCATGACCGCGATCCCTCAAGCTCGGAATTGTAATAGGAAAGGCTGCCAAACGATAATACAAATCCTCACGAAATTTTTTCAGCGCCATCAGTTTTTGTAAATCGCGCGTTGTCGCAAAAATCATGCGCACATTAACGCGAACAGGAAATTTTCCCATCACTGGTGTGAATTCACCTTCCTGCATAAAACGCAAAAGCTTGATTTGCAGGTCAAGTTTCAAGCTGTCGATTTTTTTGAAATAGATAGTGCCATTATTGGCTTCGCGCAATTTGCCGATATTTTTTACCATACCGTCTATCATGGGACGCTCTGATCCGAACAATTCTTCTTCCGCAGAGCCGCCTCTCAACAAATCGCATTCAATTGCTATGAAAGGCTTGCCAGATCTTGGACTTGAACCATGAATGGCGCGGGCAAATAACTCCTTTCCTGATCCGCTTGGACCTTCGAGCAAAACCGGAATCATTGAGCTAACAACTTTTTTCGCCAGCTTGATAGCGTCATTGATTGGATCGCTTTTTCCAAGAATGTCAAAAAAGGCCACCTGGTTTTTACCTTTTCTCATCAAATGGGAAACCTGATATTTCAGATTTTTTTTCTCGATAGCGTTGTTGATTGAGGCGGTGACGCGTGCAAAAATATCGCGTTCACCTTTAACGATATAGTCAATTGCGCCATAATTGATCGCAGTTACCGCAAGCGTGACATCCTTGTTGGCAGTTAAAACAATCACCTGCAAATCGCCTTTAATCGGCGCGATTTGTTTTAGAACTGTTAAACCATCAAGATCTGGCATGGAAAGATCGAGCAACATTACATCCACATTGTGGCATGAGATTCCTTTGATGACTTTTTTGTTCATAAAAAAATCAACCACCTCCATCCCACTGCTCATCACCAAATAATTGCAACCCAAATCACCTATGAATTTACCCAACAATTTGCGCTGGGTAGCTTCATCATCAACGATCAAAATAGTGTTTTTGTTAATCATGTTTATGAATTTTCTTTTCCTGAAGCAGATGGATAATTTTTGCCGCCGTTTCCTCAACGGATCTTTTGGTGACGTCAATTATCGGACAATTCAATCTGGCAAATAATTTTCGTGATTCGGCAACTTCATTTTTTATCGCCTCAAGATCAACATATTCGCTACCCGCCTCATGACCTAAAGAAGTTAAGCGCGTCTGTCTTATTTGCAGTAATTTTTCCGCACTTATGGTAAGGCCGACAATCAAAGGTTTTTTCAATTCATAAATTGCCTGCGGCACAGTTTCGATTGTAACGAATGGAACATTGGCAGTTTTGTAACCGCGACAAGAAAGATAAACTGATGTCGGAGATTTGGAGGTGCGTGAAACTCCAACAATCACAATATCGGCATCATACAAATCCCATGATGATTGACCATCATCATGCATCATGGTGTAGCTGATTGCTTCAACGCGCGAAAAATATTCCTTATCGAGCAAATGCTGGCGACCGATGGTGTGGCTTATACTCATACCAAGAAAATTGGAAAACTCGGCGATGATATGAGAAATTACCGGAATACATGGCGCTTTGAGTTTGAAGCATTCTTTGCGCAATTCTTCAATCAGACCATCATGTAAAATGGTGTAAAGCACGATACCGGGATTTTTGGCGATCTCGTCAAGAACCTTCTCCAATTGTGATTTGGTGCGAACTAGCGGCCAAATAAAATCATTTGATTCAACGCCTTCAAATTGCGACAAAACCGCACGCGCAACCGAACTTAAAGTTTCGCCGGTTGAGTCGGAGACGAGATGGAGGTTGATTAGTTTTTTGGTCATAGACAGTTTTTAATCGTGATTGTTCTTAAAATTTTGTGTCTTTTTCGTGCTTCATGCTTCGTGTGTTAAAATTACCGAAGCACGAAGCACGGCGCACGAAGCACGAAGACATTCTCAGCGCTTACTCACAGACGGCACTTTGATATCAGCATTCACAATCACCGTGATTCTTGTGCCTTGCGGAACTCTGATGATTGGACTTAAATCAATCGTGCTACTGATAATTTGGCCAACAGTATCAATAATGGTTTTAGTCACATCATACAAAGCCTGATTGGTGGCGCTTCCGGTTGTGGTTGTTGTGCCTTGGGTTGGATTGGTTGTGGTTGTGGTTGCAGTCTGATCGCTAAGAAGCTCCTGCGCTGCCGCAACACCGCCAACCGCAAGAATACTTGTTAACAATGAATTGGCGATTACCGAAGCGTATTTGTTATCAACATCACCAGGAATTCCAGCGCGACCAAATTGATCTGAAGCATTAAAAGTGATGGCAAGATCAACTCCATCTGGACGAATCAGACGCGTCCAACCAATTTGAACACGCCCTTGCCCTCTTTTGACTTCGCTGGAATAAGAACCAAATAACCGTGAACCTTTAGGAATTAGAACATCATTTCCCGATTCGCCATAAACATCGCGACTGATAACTGCGCGAACTGATCCAGGAATTTCAGTGTTGATCGCAGTTTCCAAAACAGCTGTAAGCAATTTTCCTTGCGCAATGGTATGAGCAAGATCGGAAATGTAAGTGGCAACGACGGTTGGTTCGGTTTGTTGCAATTCCTGCAACGGATCTTTTTTCAACTGAACTATGTTTTCATCATAACCAACCGAACGCGCTGGAGCTCCACCCTCAAGCTGTCCGGAAAAAACAATAATCGGAGCATAACGCGGATCTGATCTTGGTTGCTCTGGCAATTTATCCTGAATTGCAGCTTCGGATTTTTTCTGCTCCAAAGCTTGTTGCACTTGTTGCCCGGCTGGTTGTTGACCTGGTATAAGTTGTGTTGGAAGTAATTGTTGCAAAGGCGGTGTTTCCTGTTTTTGCGCTTCCGGAGATAATTTAATCTGTTCAGGAGGAGCGGCATCTTCTGGCAATTCCGGTAAAGTTGGAAGATCTGGAGCAGATGGTTTGGCAAGCAAGTCTATGTAGTCATCTGATTTTTCTTTTGGTTTTTCAATTTCAAACGGGGATCTTCCAAATTCAGACGAGGCAACGCTGGCAGGTTTTGGAGGTTCAATTGCTTCCAGTTTTTCATGTGACTTATTCTCTCCCTTGAAGAAGAAAAAGTAAAACACCAGCACCGTCAAAATAGTGGAAGCAGCAATGATGGCCATTTTGCTTTTTTTTGCCGCCGCAATTGCCGGACCGCCCGCGCCAACCTCAACCTCATCATCATCTTCTTCCAGCTCTGGAGCCTGTTGTTTAACTGGTTTCGATTTCATTAAATAATAAAAATACTTTTTTTAATTTATTTAGGTGAGGGGTAATTTGCAAATAAGGTAAAATCCTAAATCTTAAATCCTAAATAATTTTCACCTTCTCCAAAAACTCCCTTATCACTTCAAACACTTCCTCCTTTCTCTCCGAGTTGATGATCACATGATTTGAGAAATCGACTTCTCGCAAAAATTTTTGTTCCGATTCAATTTTTTTATAAATTATTTTACCACTCACCGGATTAACCACCGGATCATGTTTTGCCTGAATAATCAGCGTATCAGTTGAAATTTTTGCAAGATTATCTTCGCAAACCGACATCAATTTTTCCAACTCATAAACACCTTTGACATAATTGCGGCTATAGTTGATTTGAGGATTCTCCGGCTGATCATCAACATATTCAAATTTGCCTTTTGCGATATGAAATTTGCTTAACATTTCATTCCACAAATTAATTCCCGGAATCATGCGCGCTTTGATATCAAGAAGTTTTAACGCCGCATTTATTGAAATTACCGCATTCAATTTTTTACCATTTTTATTTGCGCAGGAAAGCAAGCTCAACAAACCGCCAGTCGAAAATCCGATGATGACAATTTTGGCCGAAATATTTTGCAAAGCGCTATAGCCGCGCTGCAAAGAATCATACCAATCCTGCCAAGTAACCGTAGCAAGATTTGCCGGTGCGGTGCCATGACCACGCAATCTTGTTGCATAAATTTTAAAACCAAATCCGTTTAAAAATTTTGCCAAAGCTTCAACCTCCTTCGGCGCAGATTTATAGCCATGCGCAATCACGATGCCGGTTTTGCGAATTTTTGAGGAAGTTTTGAGTTTTGAATCAAGAAAAAATGGGCTGCCGATTGATTTATCTTTGGAAAAATTTTTGTCGAAATAGATGTCGTAATCACAATTAAAAATTTCGATATCGCGACGATAAATTTCGTCAAAAACTTTTTTGCGTAATTCATCATCAGGAATTTTGGCATTTCTTTTGACAATTCCACTTGCCGTCTCAAGCAGAAAAAACTCATTGGCAATCACCTGTAAAGTATTGGTAAGTCTGATTTCGTGGAAATCATACTTTCTTTCAAAAACGGATTTATTGAGGCGAATAACTTGCGGAGAAATTTCTGCAATCAGGCCCTGTTTTTTTGCCAGTTCAAATACGCTGTCAAATTCATGATGTGGCTCATCGGCAAAAATTTTGAACAGATTTTCTTCAAATAAACTCGCATGAAGGCGATATCTGCCGCTTTTCTGCAACATTGTCGCTGACAGGTAAATCACGCGTTTTAGACGATTGGTTTCAATTTCATTTTCTTTAAAATGATAAAGCGCAGCGGAAAAAAGATGATCAAAATTTATCTGGATATCGGAATAAATTTTTTCCATGAAATCATTGGTCAGGCGTAATTTCAGATAGCGCAAAACAAAATTATTTTTGGTCTCATCTTTGATGATTGGAATTTGTTTGATGATATTACGCGTATTTTCAACATAGCCTGATAGATCTATCGGATCGCCAAAGCTGATGTTGATTTCACCGCCAAGCAAAAGATTTCCTTCAATTTCCAACTCTTCCGCAACCTGTTTTGGAATTCTTTTAATCAGGCGTGTGATCAGTTTCTGGATGGCATTTTCACCGGGACGAATTGGGTAGTAAGTGATATTGAGTGGTACAATGCAGGTTGTGATTTTTTTAAAATAATCGTGATAGGAAATGTCGAAATTCTGTTTGAACTCATCGAGAATTTCTGTTTTACTTTTTTCAACTGCCTCAATGATATCACTGCGCAAAAGTTGTGATTTCAGAGCCAAAACCGCTGATCCAGTGCGCACTGGTCCAACGCGATTTGGGGTGTAGTTAACGAAGGTTTCTTGATGCCGGATTTCTTTGCTTTTGACCATACTGCCTTCGGGATAGATCATCCAGTCATATTCTCCGCTGATCAAATCTTTGAGGATGATATTGTCGCGACGTGAATCTTTGGTTGAGATGGTTCCGACCGAACGCAAAAATCTTCCCAAAGCGCCAAAATAAAGCCCTGAATCAGCAAGACATCTGATTTGGCGACCAGTGTGTTTGTGAATCAGATAGGGAATAAAAAATGTTTCCGAACGTGTAAAATGATTGGCAACAAACATCACCGGCCTTGGCGGCAATTTTTCCAAACCATGAACAGAAAATTTTGAACCAAGAAGTTTTTCTATAACCTTCAGGGCAAAGGCGGCATAACGAAAAGTTTCTGTTGTCATCTAAATTTTTTTTCAAAAACGGATTCATTGAGTTTGATTAACTCTGAAACTTCAACCTCTTCATTTTCAAAACAAATTTTTTCTTTCACAACTGATCCAATTTTAAAAAGAGCTACGGATTTTTTTTCTGCTTTTTTCTTCAATTCGGAAATTAAGGAAGAATCAAGCGCCACAACATAACGCGATTGGTCTTCAGAAAAACAGACTGTGTTTCTATCGGCAATTCCTATTGCAGAAATATCCAGCTTACAGCCAAATTCAGCATTGCACATTTCAAACAAACTAACCAGCAAACCACCGTCGGAAATGTCGTGGCAAGAGTTGATGATGCCTTCTTCAATCAATTCGCGCACAAATTCTGCATTCTTTTTTTCTTCTACCAAATCAACAAGTGGCGGATTTTTTATACTTTCTTTTTTCAGAATTTCGCACTCAAAAAGTGAACAGGAAATATGACCGGAAGTTTTTCCTATGACAAAAATTTCATCAGCAATTCTTTTGAATTTTGTGTCACATCTTTTGTGTAGATCATTGAGCAATCCAACTCCGCCGATTGCAGGAGTTGGCTTAATCGCCTTGCCATCAGTTTCGTTGTAAAGCGAGACATTTCCTGACACCACCGGATAATCTAAAGCTTTGCAAGCTTCGGTGATTCCCTGAATTGCGCGCACAATCTGCCCCATAATTTCTGGTTTTTGCGGATTGCCAAAATTGAGACAATTAGTGATGGCAAGAGGCTTTGCACCAACTGCAGAGATATTGCGATAAGTTTCAGCAACCGCTTGTTTTGCGCCTTCAAAAGCATCGGCTTCAACATAACGCGGAGTACAATCGCAAGTTAAAACCAATGCCTTTTGCGTGCCATGAACACGCACAATTGCAGCATCGCCGCCGGTTTGGATCGTATCATTCATCACTTGCGAATCATATTGCTCGTAAACCCATTTCTTGGAAGCGAGATCTGGAATCTGCAGGAGAATTTTTAGATTTTCGATTACTGACATTGGTTGAGAACAACTTCTATTCGACCTTCCCAAAACTGCTGAATCACAACATTTGGATGAAATTTTTTTATGGTCTCCCAATTTAGATCACAAGGGAATTCATTGATGTAATAGGCTGTGGAAAAATGCTCCGAAATCAGATCTATCAAATCACCAAAATAGGAATCTTTATAAACAAAAATCACTGGCAAATTTTTGTTTTCATTAACCACAAAATATGGCCTATGAAAATTTTTGAGAATTGGCGGCGTTGGAAAAACATAATTGTGAGCTGGTTTGTATTTTGGCTGTAAATCATAATTCACATTCATGGAATTGGAATTCATGATATCGGAAATATCGCCTCGAACCAACTCATCTTCCTTATTGATAAAATCACTACGCAAATGTGGTTTGAAACCAAGTTTCCTGGCGATTTCAACATAAGCCGGATGTGCACCACGCCTGTTCCAATGCGTGTCAGTTTGATGATAAATAATCTCCCTTTTTTTTGCTTCTAGCAAAATTGGACGCAAATCAATCACCGGAAAATCAGGATATTTTTTCTTCAATAATGTCAGAAACTTATCAATGCGATGTGGAGCTTTTTGCTTCATATAATCCGGCAAAAATTCTGGATAAATCGTGCTTTTATCAGCGGCAATTACCAACAGATAATCGATATTTTTGGCGCGCATTTCCTGCCAATTATGATAAAAAGATTCGACTCCGCGCTCAACCAACTCATCACTAATTTGCGCTTTGCCAACCGCATCAAGCAAGGAATTGTGATTATCAAAATAAAGCCACCCGCCTCTGCCTATCACTGCTCTTACATCCGGTGATTCATCAAAAATTTTATCCGTCATTTTTGAATTGATGGAAATTAAAGTTTTTCTGAAACCGTAATTATCGTTAAAAAATTTCTCGAAATTTTTTGAATAGTCGCGGGAAAAAGAAAATTGTGGCAATTCGTAAGGAATCCTTTTCTCAAACAAATCTTTTACCGGCGAAAAATGGAAAACAGAATCAAGTGCCGGAAGTAGCAAAATCAGGATAAAAACGATGGTTAAACAAATATTCTGCCTTTGCATCAGAACTGAAAATAGATGAAGGGATTGTGAGTTGCGGCGGAGAGACGAATTATCGCAAGCGCAAAAACCGCAATCAAAAACAAATCAAAAATACCAACAAAAATTCGGTTTTTGCGCATCAGACATAACGCTAAATTTTTAACCAAAGGAGAAAATCCAATCAGCGCTAAAGAAAAAGACATCCAGACGAAATGCGATCTAATCAGGCGTGAAATCTGATTGGAAACAATCTCAATTTCATTGCCAGAAAACATGGTTTGCAGATAGGCAAGAGAGTGCGACAGATCAGGGCTGCGGAAGAAAACCCAACCGATCATGATGATGAAAATTGCGTAGAAATTTTGTAAAATTTTTGGCATAGAAACTTTTGGCAATACGCGTTCAGCAACTAAAAAAAATCCATGGAACATGCCCCAAATTATGAAATTCCAGCTCGCACCGTGCCATAAACCACAGAGAAAAAAAACCAAGACGAGATTAAAATATTGTCGCAAAACCGAAACGCGATTGCCACCAAGCGGGATATAGACATAGTCGCGAAACCAGGCGGAAAGCGACATGTGCCATCTGCGCCAAAATTCTTTGATTGAGCGCGAAATGTAAGGATAGTTGAAATTTTCCGGAAATCTGAAGCCAAAAATTCTCGCCAAACCAACGGCCATGTCGGAGTAGCCGGAAAAATCGAAATAAATCTGTAGAGTATAGCAAATAATTCCCACCCAGGCCAAAGCGGAATTTATTTCAGAAAGAGGGGAATCAAAAATAGCATCGGCAAGCTCTCCCAGCGGATTGGCAATGATTACTTTTTTTCCAATCCCAACAACAAAACGCCTGATTCCATAAGCGATAAAAAAGAAATTATGACGTCTTTTGCCAAGATATTTTTCGATAAAATTATAACGCACAATTGGTCCGGCGACAAGCTGCGGAAAGAAGGAAATGTAGAGCGCAAGCTGAAAAAGATTTTTCTGCGGCAGACATTTTTGGCGATAGATATCAACGAGATAGGAAATGGCATGAAAAGTGAAAAATGAAATTCCAATCGGCAGATGGATTTTTTTATTTTCGATGTGAAGAGCAAAAACAGCGTTTAAATTTTCAATCAGAAAATTGGCATATTTGAAATAACCTAAAAGCAGAAGGTTAAAGGTGAGAGCGATGAAGATTTCGTGCTTCGTGCTTTGTGCTTCATACTTCGATTTTCCAATCCACAACCCAAAAAAATAATTTCCGACAATCGAAACCAGTAAAAGCAGAACATATTGCCACTCGCCCCAAGCATAAAAAATCAGGCTTGCAACCAACAACAGAGCATTTTTGTAATTTTTATGTGGCAATAAAAAATACGAAAACAGAACAAAAGGTAAAAAAGCGAAGAGAAAAATATTGGAACTGAAGACCATTTATTTTTTTGCCCTGATGATTGCTTCCTCAATCAATTGAAACGCTTTTCTGGCATCTTCGAAACTTTTTACTTTCACCCATTTTCCTTTTTCCAGATCTTTGTAATGCTCAAAAAAATGTTTGATTTTGCTGAGCAAATTTTCTGGCAATTCTTTGTAAGATTGAATGTTTTCAAATTGTGAATTCAGCTTTTTTGCCGGCACGGCAAGGATTTTTTCATCCATGCCTTTTTCATCTTCCATGATTAAAACCCCAACTGGCTTCACTGCAATCACTGCGCCAGGGACAACCGGAAAATCAGAAATTACCAACACATCAGCTGGATCACCATCTTCCGACAAAGTGTGAGGAATAAAACCATAATTGCAGGGATAATACATCGGCGTAGCGATGAAGCGATCAACAAAAATTGCGCCGCTTTCTTTGTCCATTTCATACTTAACCGGATCAGCATTCATCGGCACTTCGATGATCACATTAACCTGATTCGGCACATTTTTTCCGATGGAAATTTTTTCAATGTTCATACAATTTAATTTTGAATTAACCCTCTTTGAAAAAGAGGGTGGCATCGCACGAAGTGCGATGACGG
>Ga0155951_131_pt1 | contig 42537 bp, 25 predicted proteins | sample RifCSPlowO2_02_FD_107605 | JGI IMG/M metagenome (GOLD analysis project Ga0155951, IMG submission 107605) | Alphaproteobacteria bacterium RIFCSPLOWO2_02_FULL_40_19 | reverse complement strand
CTGATTGCTTCGCAATCAGCCACCTCCTTTTTCAAAGGAGGTTTTTGAAATCCTCCGGCGCTTCGCGCCACCTCCTTTTTCAAAGGAGGTTGGAATTTACATTACAAGAAATTTGTAATCGAATTCATCAGTGGATTCAGGAAGAAAATTAAAATCAGATTGATGAGGGCGCTGATTAAAATCACTAGTTTGACATTACTAAAATCTTCTAGTTGAAGCGGATTTTGCGGCTCATCAAAATACATCAGCTTGACTATACGAAGATAATAAAAGGCAGAAATTACGCTGAATAAAATTGCGATGATGGCGTAAATCAATAATCCATTTTTGATGATGGCGGTGATTATATAAAATTTGGAAAAGAAGCCGGCAAGTGGTGGAATTCCTGCGGTGGAGAACATTAAAACACTTAAAGCAAAGGCCATTGTGGGATTGGTTTTGGCCAGGCCTGAAAGCGATGAAACTGAAAGATTTTCTTCATCTTTAACCAATGTTAAAAATCCGAAAGAGCCAATTGAAATCAGCGCGTAAACCAGCATGTAAAAAATACATGCGGCGAAAGATTCTGGGCCAAAAGATGCCATGCCAAGAACAACAAAACCGATATGGCCAATTGAGCTATAAGCCAAAAGTCTTTTGAAATTTTTTTGGAAAATTGCGCCAAAACTTCCAACCGCTAGAGATAACATGGCGACAAGAATAAAAACTTTTTCAATGCCATTCCAGCCGATGACTAACGTTGAAAGAAGGCGCAGCAAGGCTAAAACGGCGGTGAATTTTGCAACGGTGGCAAAAAAAGTGGTGACGATTGCGGCGGATCCTTCGTAAACATCAGGAGTCCACATGTGAAAAGGCGCGGCGGAAATTTTGAAAAACATGGCGGTAATTACCAAAATAAAGCCGAACATCACCGCAACCGGAATTGCGTTTGCTTCGGCATTTTCCGGATGATAAAGATCGGTTAAAGCCTTGAAATTAACTGTGCCAGAAAAGCCATAAATCATCGAAATTCCAAAAAGCAGAATGCCGGAAGCAAGACAGCCGAGAATAAAATATTTCATTCCCGCTTCGGAAGATTTTTCTGAAGTGCGATTTAACGCAGCAAGAAGATAGAGCGAAAGCGCCTGTAATTCGAGGCCGAGATAAAATACTAAAAAATCATTTGCTGAAATCAGGATCATGCCGCCGCTGGTTGCAATCATCAGCAATGCCAAAAATTCGGCAGAGATTTTTTGAATTTTATAAACAAAGCCAAGCGAGATCAAAATCACGATTGTTAAAAGCAAAACAGCAACCGCTTTGGCAAAGGAGGTGAGGGCGTTGCTTACAAACATCTGATTAAAAATCACTTCGGTTTTGACGAAATTTTGTGTGATAAAAACCAGGGTAATCGCGCATATGAGCAAGGATAACAAATGCGAAATGTAGAAAAATTCTTTGAGTTTTTTTCCAAAAAAAACGTCGCACATCAGGATGAATAGTGCGCCAGAGAATAATGTGATTTCGGGAATGATCGCGATAAAACTCATGGTTTGATCAAATTTGCGAGTTGTGCTGAAGGCAGTTCAAAGAAGCTCAAAGCCAGATTTGGCAGGATTCCAAGCAGAATTACGAACAAAGCCATTAATCCAAGTGAGATGAGTTCGGTTTTTCCTAAATCGGAAATATGCCCGATATGCTGATTGTGAATTTCGCTAAACCACACGCGTTTGTAGAGCCAAAGCATATAACAAGCTCCCAGAACCACTCCGCTTGTTGCCAAAATTGCGACAATTTTATTGGCTTTGAAAGTGCCGACGATGCTTAAAAATTCGCCGACAAATCCGCTGGTTCCGGGCAATCCAACCGAAGCCAAAGTGAAGATCATAGCGAGCATGGCAAAGTTTGGCATTTTGTTTGCGATGCCGCCGAGATCCTTGATTTGTTTGGTGTGAAGGCGATCATAAATCACGCCGACGCAGGCAAAAAGTGCGGCAGAAACAATGCCGTGAGAAATCATCTGCATGATTGCGCCATCAATGCCCTGGCGGGTGAAAGAAAAAATTCCCATGGTTACAAAACCCATATGTGCCACTGAAGAATAGGCGATCATTTTTTTCATATCTTCCTGCATCAAGGCCACAAGCGAGGCGTAGATGATTGCAATAACGCTCAAAACAAAAATGAAATTGGCGAAATATTGTGAAGCGGCCGGAAAAAATGGCAGTGAGAAACGCAGGAAGCCGTAAGCGCCGAGTTTGATTAGAATTCCGGCCAGAATTACCGAACCGGCGGTTGGCGCTTGCACATGGGCATCTGGCAACCATGTGTGAAACGGAAACATCGGCACTTTCACCGCAAAAGAGGCAAAGAAGGCGAGGAAAAACCATTTCTGGTAGGGAAGCGGGAAAAAGTTTTTTAGGCCTTTTGAGAGCGAGACAATGTCAGTGGTGCCAGTGTAGATATAGATTAAAATGATGGCGATTAAAAACAGAACTGATCCAAAAAGCGTGTAGAGAAAAAATTTGTAAGCCGCATAAATTCTATTCTCACCGCCCCAAATGCCGATAACAAGAAACATCGGAATCAGCATCGCTTCAAAGAAAATGTAGAAGAAGAGTAAATCAAGCGCACAAAATGCGCCGATCACCAGGCCTTCAATCAGAAGGAATGCGATCACAAATTCCTTCACGCGTTTTTGGATTGAATTGATGCTTAAGGCCAAACAGATTGGTGTGAGGAAGGCAGTTAACACAATCATCAGCAAAGAAATTCCATCGATGCCGACGAAATATTTGATGTCGTGATTGGAGATGAAGCTAAAAATTTCGGTGAACTGGAAATCGGCAATTTTTTTGTCGAATAAAAACAGAAGTTTGCAGCTTAAAACCAGATTTAATAAACTGATGAAAAGCCCGTAGATGTAGTATCCACGGCTGTTCTTAAGATTCACAACCAAAAGCAGAATTGCCGCCAAAATCGGCAAAAAAATCAAAGTTGAAAGGATGGGGAAATGCATGAATTCTTTGAATTTGGAGGAAATTTTTGCGGATTTTTATGAGGCGATAAAATTAGAATCAATATTGCTTTTGCACTTCGCTCTTCATTATTTTTAACCCCAATAACGTTTAAGAAACCCAGATTCAAATTTACAGACTCTAAGCTAAATCACAAATCTCACCACACTGTCACCCCGCACTTGTTGCGGGGTCCATTTGGTCGCAACCAATAAAATCAAGTCTTTGACGAGATGGACCCCGCAACAAGTGCGGGGTGACAGTGTGGTGGAGTTTATTGGTTTTACTTAGAGTTTGTAGACTTAAGCCATAATTCCTTAAGCGTTATTGGGGTTAAACTTAGAGAGTAAGGTTTGTAGAATTTTTCTTAAGCGTTATTGGGTTTTTTTATAAATGTTTTTCGACTATCATCAATCAGTAATACAGCATCGACTACAACAGCTGACACGAAAGCTGGAACATCTCTCAAGCAGCGGTTTTTTGCAAAAATTTTTCAGCAAAAAAATTCTGCTAAAAAGCCTTTACATCCATGGCGATGTTGGGCGCGGTAAAACCATGTTGATGAAAGATTTTTTCCACTCTTTGCATGAAACGCCAAAAATTTATTTTCACTTCAACAGCTTTATGCGCGCTATTCATGAGGCTTTGCGCGATTTGCGCAAAAGGAAAAAAAAATCAAAAGATGAGCTGATTAAAGCGGTTAAAAAAGTTATCGGCTGGAATCATCTGGTTTGTTTTGATGAGTTTCAAATTGTTGATATTGCCGATGCGATGTTGTTATCGCGTATTTTTTCCTATCTTTTTTCGCAGGGAATTGTGGTGGTTTTCACCTCCAATTCACATCCAAAAGAACTTTACAAAAATGGATTACAGCGTGAATTATTTCTGGAATTTGTTGATAAAATTTTGCTCAAAAATTGTGAAATTTTACACCTCAATTCACCAACCGATTACCGCGCGCAATTAAGAGAAAACCTAGATCAACGTTATTTCACCAATCGCCAAGAATTTGAAAAAGTGCTGGAAAGTTTTTGCGCAGGAAGAAAACCAAAATCAACAAAACTCAAAGTCTGGGGCAGAGAAATCAAAATAAAAAAAACTTTTGATTTGCAGGTTCGGGATGACGAAGCACGAAGCACGAAGCACGAAGCACAATTTATTAAAAAAATCGCCCTCTTCACCTTCAACGATCTATGCCAAACCGAATTTTCTGCCTCCGACTATCAAACCATCTGCCAAAATTTTGATTTGATTTTTTTGTCAAAACTTCCTTCTCTTAACAAAGATGATGTAAATGAGGTGCGTCGTTTCATGCTTTTCATTGACGAAGTTTATGAAAATAAAACCGCCTTAATCATCCTCGCCAAAATTGATCTAAAAAAAGTTTTTGTTATTGAAGGCTTTGAACGGGTGGTTTCGCGTTTAAACGAAATCAGGTCGGATAAATTTTGGCAAAAAAGTAAAATTGGAAAAAGGTAATTTATTTAGGATATGACAAGAAGAACCACAACAAGAGTTTCAAGAGTTATTCATGTTCAACCAGCATCATCGCAATCTTCACCAGCAGTTCTTCCAAATAGTAGCGAAGAAAGCTCAGCTGCTAGAGCTACTGGAAGAGTTGTGCCAGCTTCAGATTCAGCTCCTTCAGTTCCAGTTTCTTCGGTTCCGACTTCACCTGTTGCAGCAGAACAAGCGCAGCCAGCCGCTTCAAAATCAGCAGGATGGAGAGGACGGCTTCCTTTGAGAAGAAGATACGCAAGAATTACGCCTGATGCTATTGATGCTCAACCAACATCATCGCAATCTTCACCAGCAGCTCTTCCAAATAGTAGCGAAGGAATATCAGCTACTGGAAGAGTTGTGCCAACTTCAGCTTCAGCTCCTTCAGTTCCAGTTTCTTCGGTTCCGACTTCACCTGTTGCAGCAGAACAAGCGCGGCCAGCCGCTTCAAAATTAGCAGGATGGGGAGAACGTTTTAGAAGAAGAAGAAAGGTAAGAGAAGTTATACCTACAACGTCTCCGGCTCCGGCTTCTGTTCCTAGTCTTGTATCTCATAGCTCATCAGTGCCCTCGCTCTACTTACCTAATTTACCCGCTCCTAGTCTTGTATCTAATAGCTCACTTCTGTGGTTTGGCTCCACAGTTGTTCCTGAGGTTTCTAGTCTTGTGTCTCATAGATCATCTGTTGCTAAAGACGATATCCATGGGGTTCGTCCTTTTGAAGATACTGAACATGATGGAGTGCCATCATCAGGAAGTGCTACTGACAGAAGTGATGATAGTGTGAGTAGCGCATCATCTTCACAATCATCGCCATCTTTATTAGCAATCCGAGCTCCGATAGTTTCGCATGTGGACTCCATTGATGCTTCAGCTTCGGCTTCAGTTTCTCCATCACCGGTAGCAGAGTTGGAACCGGCCATTTCAGTAGGGTCGCTTCCCAGCTTTTCCACCTCTCCTCCAACTGAAACATCTGTTGCTTCTCATGAAGCTTCAGTAGCAGTGGAAGTAGCTGAAAAACGGTCACCAGCTACGGCAGCCGCTGCAGGAGCTGATCTGGAGGCAAGAAGGGCTGCATTAAGGGTTGCATTAAGAAGGGCTGCATTCTTGAAACGGCTAGGATACAACGTAGAAGTCTGCGATATAGGAGCACTCTACCAGAAAATAGGCGACAGAATGGAAGTCTACGATAGAGAGAAAGGAGTCACAAAACAGCGTATACCAGATAGAAAGGAATATCCGTTGGAGGAGTTGGATTTAAATTTTTTGCGTGAAGTTGTTGAATTGAGTAAAGTAGTTTCAAAATTTTCTAAAGGTAAAATAGAAGTAAGACCGGGAGGTTCACCTTTTTATAGTAAGGCTTTTAGTGGGAATGGCGGTGGAAAAGAATTTTTTTTCACCGAGGAAAAGGAAGGAGGTACAAAGTTTACCACCATCGCATTCGGAGGCAATGGTTCCGTTTGGTATCGTAACAATCACGAAGCTGCCGAAGGGTTTCACACGTTTAAGTGTAAGGATGGAAATTATGTGGAAGAGGCTCTTGGAGAAGTAAAAAGTCTTACAAACTCGTTAAGTGAGCTTTTAAAGAATGAAAAAGCTAGGAGAAAAGGAATTCTAGACATCAGAAGAGGAAGAAGTGGTAATTATTACGGTCGGATACTAAATTCTCTTCAAAGGTCTTTTGGAAAAGATGCTACATGGATTGCTGAAGCTTCAGCTTCTTCAGAATCAGCTCCAGCTCCACCTCCACCTCCACCTCCAGCACCTCCAGCTTCAGCCGCTGTTGAGTCTCTATCGGAAGAATTTCTTTCGAATGATGAGTTGAAAGATGAATTAAATCCTAGTTTGGAACGTCATGCTACAGAAGAGCCAAGGTTTGCGGGAGGAGGTGGTTCGCCTTCAGCTTCATCAGCAGTTCCGGCTTCAGCTTCTTCAGAACCAACAGCCGCTCTTCCTCAAGGTTCAACTACAACCGCACCTAGTAAGGCCAGCGTTTCTGCTCCTCCTACAAGCGCTCCTGCCACACTGTCTGCAGAAGAAGAACGAGTGAATAACTTACGAAAAGAATTGGCCGAAAGAATCAAAGATGCTTATCTTAATAAGATGAGCATGAGAGGGATCACAAAAATTATTGCGGAAGAGCGCTATGGAAGAGAAGTTTGGTGGTCCGGTCATGAACCTGCTGAAGATAAAGGGGCAGTTGTTGGATCCTGGTGTCATACGATGCTTGATATATTCGGAGGTAAAGTAGGTAGAGTTGGTCCAATACTAGGAGATCCTTCTGCAGGACATCTACCTTTGTTAGAAAGATTACTGATTGCTTGCTATGATGATCCTAAGTTTGTGGATCAAACAAAGTCTGGAACGATTGATAAGACATTAGGTTTATCTTGTGACCAAGATTCATATTTTGGCAAATATCTGCGCTTAAAATATGCTGATTTGCAAATAGCAAAACCAGAGTTGAAAGATTTTTCCTATGATGATTTTGTTGTTCTCGTAAAGAGTGTTGTCCGCAATAATTCCTCTGCCATAGCCGGAATAATGATGGATATAGCGAAATCGGTGAGAGGTAAAGAACCTAGAATATTAACCGATGATCAATGTGATCTGTTGGAGAGAAATAGAGCAGAGTTGGATGAGATAGTGCGGTTAAAATTGCGGGAAGAAGATGATAAGTTAGGTGATGAAAATCCATTATTGGTGGCGGCTGTTAATGCTCTGTGGAAGCGAGCTTCTGAGGCTAATCCCGAGGTAGATTCTGATGCCAAAAAATTGCTTGAAACTCTGTCTGTTGAAATCGATCCAGTTCAGCGTGAACTCATGGCTCTTGGAGCTAGCGATGGACGCAGTTCAGTTGGGCGTCAAGCTGCTGGAAGTGATCTGGAAATTGCGTTGCGTTTGGTGAAGGCACAAACTCCTTCATCAGCCTCCTCTGCTGCCGCCGCCGCTGAAGCATCTGCTGCTGCCGCCAGTCTTGATGCTGCTTCAGTTAGCGCCGCCGCACTTGCCGCTGCCGATTCAGCTTCAGATTCAGCAGCTCCGCCTCCAGCTTCATCAGCTTCGCCTCCATCATTAGCAGCTCCTTCTATAAGCGCTCCTGCCATATCGCCTGCAGAAAAAGAACGCATAGCCTTCGCGGCCATAGCGCGCGCTGCCGCTGCCATATTGCCTGCAGAAAAAGAACGAGTGAATGACTTACGAAAAGAATTGGCCGAAAGAATCAAAGATGCTTATCTTAATAAGATGAGCATGAGAGGGATCACAAAAATTATTGCGGAAGAGCGCTATGGAAGAGAAGTTTGGTGGTCCGATCCTAAAACTGCTGAAAATAAAGCTCAAATAGGGGCAACTGTTGGATTCTGGTGTCATAATATGCTTGGTAAATTCGGAGGTAAAATTGATTTAACAGATCCTTCTGCAATATCTCTACCTTTGTTACAAGGATTACTGGCACATCCTCCTGCAGGATGTTGGCCTTTGTTACAAAGATTACTGATTGCTTGCTATGATGATCCTAAGTTTGTGGATCAAACAAAGTCTGGAACGATTGATAAGGCATTAGGTTTATCTTGTAACCCAGATTCATATTTTGGTACATATCTGCGCTTAAAATATGCTGATTTGCAAATGGCAAAACCAGAGTTGAAAGATTTTTCCTATGATAATTTTGTTGTTCTCGTAAAGAGTGTTGTCCGCAATAATTCCTCTGCCATAGCCGGAATAATGATGAATGTAGCGGAATCGGTGAGAGGCAAAGAGCCTCCAATATTAACCGATGAGGAATGTAATCTGATTTTAGGGACAAAAGGGAGAGAAAATTTGGATGGGATAGGGAGAGAAAATTTGGATGGGATAGTGAGATTAAAATTACAAGGAAGAGACAGTGAGTTGAACGCTGACAATGGGTTAGTAAATGCGGTTAATAAATTGTGGGCATTTAGCGGCAGAACCATTGCTTTTCCTGATGCAGAAACAAATAAATTATTTGCAACCTTATCCACTGAAATTGATCCGGTCCGGCGTGAAATCAGGGCTTTGCTTGGAGCTGATGGCGGGCGTAGTTCAGTTGGGCGTCAAGCTGCTGGAAGTGATTTGGAAATTGCGGTGCGTTTGGTGAAAGAAAATCAAAGAAGAGTAATTAAGGGTAAAGTGCTAATTGATACCGGTAAAGATAATCAGATTGAGGATTTTATAGATAATACGGTTGCCGCAGCAGCGCAAACCACAATCGCAAGAGATTTTAGAGACTTTAAACTGCGCAGAGATTTTCTTGAATTAAAGGATGCGAAGGAGAGAAGAAAGTGGCCGCGCTTTGGAGAGTCGCAATTTACTGATCCAGAGCTGGTTGATCATAGTTTTGATGTGGAGGCAGTCGTAATTACTGATTTTGCTTCAATGGAGCGTTCCCGCAAAAACTACGCTAAAGACGGAAAAAATCATCAATTGCGGGTTTTGGAAGTTGCTGGTGAAGAGTTGCGTGAGCATCCTTCCGGATTGCTGGTTGAATATTATCAAGGCGAAGATGGTTTGCGCGCTCTTTTTGATCAGGCAGGTAACGCTGCTCGCTCTAAAGATGTTCCCGCCGGTAAAACCCGAGTTTCGGTTGCTTTTGTTGATAAATATGCATTTGAAGGCAGCGCATCAAAACGCAGCTCATATTGCATCACCAGCCAGGTGCGTGGTGCAACCACGCAAACTTTCATATCTGAAAGACAATTTTCTCCCACGTTGGGAGAGAGCAAAGCTTTGTGCAAAACCTATCTTGATCATATCAGAAAAACTGAAGCTTTGCGGGAGGAGCTTGATTATTTGATGATTGTCAAAGAAGAGCTGGCTCTGGTTGAGGGGTATAAAAAGCGTTTTGAAGGTGCCAAAGATTCGATGAAAGGTGTTGCTGCAAATCTTGCTGCAAATCTTGCTGCAAAAAATCCTGATAATGAAGAGCTGAAGTCTGCAGTTGAAGAGCTGAAGTCTGCAGTGAAAACAATAGATCGTCTTTTTGATGGCGATAGTTCTGTGACAAGGAGTCAAATAGATAAGGCGCTATCAGTTCTAACAGAACATGGTTTGGACAAAGATAAAGTGGAGGCCATTCAGGAGAGCGCCAGTCTGAATCTGGCAATATTGTCTTTAAAAGGCGTATTAAAAAAAGATGTTGAGTTTAAGCCGGAAGATTCAGTTGAGGTAAGAAAAGAAAAAATAGAAAGATTTGCCGTGGTTGAAGGTCTTGAAGTTGATGTAAAATTATCAGTGTCATCTGATGATCCTGATGATCCAAGAATGGGAAGGATTGGTGAAGCATTGGAGCGTGTGCGGGCTTTGAATCAAGGAGTTGTGTGTGGAAGCAAAGCAACCGAAGATCAAATAATCACAGCCAAAAAATACGCCTCAGATGAATTGCATCATAATCTCGCCAAAGAAGCGGAAAGATCGGCAGAGCATCGCAACCGCCATGAATTGGATTTTACACTTGATGAAGTTGATATGATGAAGCAGCAATGGGAAAAGCGCAGCACCACTGTTTTGGGTAGAACATTTAATACCGCAGCTCGGCAGAGCTCCATGGCATCGCTCGACAGATTGTTAAAATCCCCATTGCCGGATTCTCCACATAAAGGCGCCACCTCAATTTTGCGCCATGATAATGACACTGTAACCATCAATTTTAACGGTGGTGAATTAAACACGGTTTATGTTTATCTCGAAGGTACATCGCAATGTTATGCCAGAGTCAGACAAGCTACCAAACCCGGCAAAATGAAAGTTTTTGAGAATGGCAGATTTGTCGACAAGGAGGAATGTCAGATTGGCGACATAGTGGTTGATGAGGGTATTTTTCATAAAGGTCGCGATGGTCATTATCAGCCAATGACTCCTGATCAGTTGAAAGCCAGCCTCGGCGAGGAAGGAAGATATGCGGCGGATAAATTCAAAGATCTGAAAGTAAAAGCCGTTGGTGTTAGGGAAGATGGCAAACGCAGCGTTGGCATTTTGTTCAATGGCCAATCCTCTTCTCATGAAGTGTCGAGATTAAAAAGTGCGTTTAGACTTGATCGTCCAGTCATCACAAAGCTCAATCAACGCGTTGCTGCTGTCCATTCCGGAACTGATGATTCCTGTACTGATCTTGTTTATGAGGTTGATGAGAGAGGATTTGTGATTACTAAGATGGAAAAGGCGGTGCAAAAAGCGAAAGATTCAGGAATGTCAATTTCTGTTGGGGCTGATGCAAGAGATGTTGATATTCGTGTTAGTGAAACCGGAGAAATACTCATATGCTATGATGAGGGAGGAGCGCGTAAAAATATAAAGTATGATTGTAAGTTTGATGATGTTAACGGCACTGTTGATATTGCTCACCCAGCTATCATTGCAATCAATAATGATCTTTGTGGTGGAAACATGAAATATTGCCAAAACCTTGCAAGGCATATTAATACATTACGGGAAGAACTGTCCGGCATCAGGTATGCAGTGGTTGATAGGGTATATGAGGAGGAAAAAAAACTATTTGATCTTGTCGTCAAGATTGAAATTGGAGAAGATGGACAAAGTTTGCAAGCATGCAGATCGAAACCAATGTTGCGATATGTCGAAGAAGACGGGACTCATTTCAGCCTTATAATGCAACCACTAGGCGACATTACGAATCAGGAGAAAAAGGATAAGCTGTTTGCTTTATTTGATGGTGATGAGCGCAGATATGAAGAATATTTCAAAAAAGCTTTAGTTCGCTGCCAGCTTGCTGAAATTGGTTTTATGGTTAAGCCTCTTCTAGCTGCAGGAGAGAAAGAAGTGGAAGAGAAAAGAGAGCTCGGAATGCATCATGTTATAAAACCGTCTATGAAGCGTAGCGATTCTATTGTTGGCATGTTGCGTGATAAGGCGATTGGATTGGCCAGACAATGTGCTGACATGTTGTGTGTGGATGTACCAAAGGAAGACATACCATCCTCTTCACCAACTCCAGTTGCAGCTGAACAGGTTAGTAGGTCTATAGGAACAACACGCGATAGATCACGTGGCGCCTAATATCAATATTAACCCCAATAACGCTTAAGGAATTATGGCTTAAGTCTACAAACTCTGAGTAAAACCAATAAACTCCACCACACTGTCACCCCGCACTTGTTGCGGGGTCCATTTGGTCCCAACCAATAAAATCAAGTCTTTGACGAAACAAGTGCGGGGTGACAGTGTGGTGAGATTTGTGATTTAGCTTAGAGTCTGTAAATTTGAATCTGGGTTTCTTAAACGTTATTGTGGGTAAAATAAATGAATTCTAAATTTGACGTCATCGTTATCGGAGCCGGTCATGCCGGAGTTGAAGCGGCGTGTGCTTCGGCGCGTATGGGGGCAAAAACTTTATTGATAACGAAAAATCCGGAAAATCCTGGTGAGATGTCGTGCAATCCCGCTATTGGCGGGGTGGCGAAGGGAACGATTGTGCGCGAAATTGATGCGCTTGATGGTGTGATGGGCAAAGCCATCGACATGGCCGGAATTCATTTTCGCATTCTTAATTCTTCCAAAGGTCCGGCAGTTCATTCTCCGCGCGCGCAGGCTGATCGCAAACTCTACAAAAAGGCCATCAACGAAATCCTGCGTGATTACAAAAATCTCGAAATCATCTTTGATTCAGTTGCGGATATCGAAGTCAAAAATGGCAAAATAACCGGACTTACCACTAATCACTTATCGCTTACCGCTTCATCCGTAATCCTGACAACCGGCACCTTCCTTCGCGGCATGATCCATATCGGCGATAAAAAAACTCCCGCCGGCCGTGTTAATGAACAAGCGTCTTACGGTCTTTCCAGATTTCTTGAACGTCATCAATTTGCTTTGTCACGCTTAAAAACCGGCACGCCGCCACGTCTTCACAGAGATTCGATTGATTTTTCCGGACTTGAAGAGCAAAGGGGCGATGAGGAACCGCAGCCATTTTCCTATCTCAACGACAAAGTTTCCGTCCCGCAAATTTCATGCTTCATCACCTACACTAACCAAAAAACCCATGAGGTGATTAAAAAAAATCTGCAACGTTCAGCAATGTATGGAGGTCATATTGGCAGCACTGGACCACGCTATTGTCCTTCAATTGAAGATAAAATTTATCGTTTTTATGACAAGGAGCGCCATCAGATTTTTCTTGAGCCGGAAGGTCTTGATAGCGATTTGATTTATCCAAACGGTCTTTCAACTTCACTGCCGCTTGAAGTGCAAACCGAATTTTTAAAAACCATTCCCGGCCTTGAAAATTGCCGTGTTACACAAGCTGGTTATGCCATCGAATATGATTTTGTTGATCCGCGCGAATTATTGCCAACTCTCGAAACCAAAAAAATCCACGGACTTTTCTTCGCCGGACAAATCAACGGAACCACCGGCTATGAAGAAGCTGCAGGGCAGGGCATCATCGCCGGAATCAACGCCGCCTTAATATCGAAGCACACTGCACGAAGCACGAAGCACGAATTCATCCTAGATCGTGCCTCAAGTTATATCGGCGTAATGATCGATGATCTGACAACGCTTGGCACATCCGAACCTTACCGCATGCTAACTTCGCGCGCTGAATACAGACTGAATTTACGTTCTGACAATGCCGACATACGTTTGACGGAAATGGGAGTTAAAATTGGCTGCGTTTCATCCAATCGCGAAAAATTTTTTAATGAAAAGAAAGCAAAAATTTCTGCCGCGAAAAATTTGCTCGATAGTTTAAAAATTTCTCCAAAAAAACTTTCCGAATTTGGTGTTAACATCAAACAGGATGGTGTGATAAGAAGCGCTTTTCAGTTGCTCTCATTTCCGGAAATAGAATTTGATGTGATTGAAAAAATCTGGCCACCAGAAATTTTTGGGGAAATTTCTCAAATTGATCGGGAGATAAAAAAGCAGATTGCGATTGATGCGCTTTATGATCCTTATCTTATGCGCCAAAAACATGATTTGGAAATTTTTCATCAGGAACAAAATATGAAAATTCCACTTGATCTTGACTATGGCTCTATACAAAGTCTTTCGCTCGAAGTGCGTGAAAAACTCAACAAATTCCGGCCGGCAACAATCGCTTCCGCCATGAAAATTCAAGGCATCACACCGGCATCAATTATGGCGGTGATGATTTATATCAGGAGTAAATTCAAAGTAAAAAATGCGATATAATCTTTTTAAAAATCTATTAAAAAGCTGTGCATTTTTTTTGTTCCTCATCTCTCAAAACTCTTTCGCTGAAAATTACGTTTCCACCACTGATATCATCAAAGAAATTGAAAAAAGTTTAATTTTTGACAAGGAATCGCGGCAGAAAGTTGATTTTTATCGCAAAAATGGCGCAACAAAAAAAAGCGATTTCAGCATCATCAAGACTGAAACTGAAGGTGAAAAAGAAGAAAATTCCCCTTCTTCAGTGCAGATTCTGGCAGTTGATCCGAAGGTTGATAATTTTGATTTCAGGGAGAAAGAACGTTTGGCATATAATGCCGCTCTGATTGGCCAATATGAGGTGGCTATCCAGCTTTATAAACAGATTCTGGATAGTGAGCCAGACAATTCCTATGTTAAATTTTCTTTAGCCACAGTTTATCAGAAAATCGGGCAATTTCGCCAAGCTAAAACCCTTTATCATCAGCTTTTGAAGAGTGGTTACGAAGATCAAAATGAAGTGATTGGAAATTTACTTGCGATCATGATTGAGGAATCGCCGCGTGATGCGATTTATTTGCTTTCACGCCTTTCAATCCAGAATCCGAAATCACCGGATATTCTTGCTCATGCGGCAATCGCCTACGACAAAATCAAAAATTATGATCAGGCAATTTCATTGTTTAAAAAGGCTGTGGTGCTTGATCCAAACAATCTCGATTATCAATATAATTTAGCGGTGATCTATGATAAAACAGGTCATCATGAAGAGGCGCTCGATCTTTATTCAAATGTTGCAAAAAATTATTCCGACAATAACCAGACCATCCCACTTGACCAGGTTCAAAAAAGAATCCAATCCATCAGAAACAAATTATGATCGAAAAAATTCTGGCCTATGCCAAAAAGCAGGGCTCTTCTGACGTGCATATTACAACCAATTCCGTGCCGATGTTGCGTATTGATGGCGACATGGCACCGATCCCAAACGCTCCCGCGCTTAATGATAAACAGGTGTTGGACATGATTCATTCCCTGATGAATGACAATCAGAAAAAAACTTATCAGGAAAAAATGGAAATGGATTTCTCGGTGCAAATCGGCGAGACTTTGCGTTTTCGTGTCAATGCTTTTCGCACCATTTACGGACCGGCGGCGGTATTTCGTGAAATTCCAACCGAAATCAAAAGCCTTGCTGCTTTACATGCTCCGGAAATTATTCGCTCACTTGGCAATGCCACCAAAGGTTTGATTTTAGTGGTTGGGCCAACCGGTAGCGGTAAATCAACCACTCTTGCTGGCATCATTGATTACATCAATTCCAATCATTCTTCGCATATTATCACCATTGAAGATCCGGTGGAATTTGTTCACAAAAGTAAAAAATCTCTGGTCAATCAGCGCGAAGTTGGAAACAGCACTTTGTCTTTTGCCAACGCTTTGAAAAGCGCTTTGCGTGAAGATCCTGATGTGATTCTTGTTGGCGAAATGCGCGACATCGAAACTATTCACCTTGCTTTGACTGCTGCTGAAACCGGACATTTGGTTTTTGGCACGCTTCACACTTCTTCCGCAGCGCAAACCATAAATCGTATTGTCGACGTATTTCCTTCTGAAGATAAAGCGGTGGTGCGCACCATGCTTTCAACTTCGATCAAAGCTGTTGTGTCGCAACGTCTTATGAAAAAACAGGGTGGTGGCAGAATAGCAGCTTATGAAATTATGCTGGCCAATTCCTCAATTCGAAATCTGATTCGCGAGGATAAAATTCCACAAATCAATTCCATCATCGAACTCAGCAAAAAAAGTGGCATGTGTTTGATGAAAGATTCGGTCACAGATCTTTTGACCAAAGGCATAATTTCACAAGAAACCGCCAATGAGGCTTTAACCGCTAACGAATAACAATTAACGGTTGTTAAGCAAAATTTTGTGTCCGGAATATTTCGTGCTCCGTGCATCGTGCTTCGTGCTTCGGTAATTTTAATCCACGAAGCACGGAGCACGAAAAAGACACAAGATTTTGAGAACAATCAAATTAACAACTGGAACATGAAATCTCTCTTCCGAACCAAAAGCATCGAATCCATCATAAAAAATGCGGAAAAAACTCATTTCAAAAAAACTCTCGGAGCTTTGGATTTGATATTGCTTGGCGTTGGTTGTACTATCGGCACCGGAATTTTTGTTTTAACCGGCGTTGCCGCCGCTGAGCATGCCGGTCCCGGCATTGCGCTTTCTTATCTTCTTTCCGGCATCGTATGCATGTTTGCCGGTCTTGCTTATACTGAACTTGCTTCCACCGTTCCAATTTCTGGCAGCGCTTACACCTACTCCTATGCAGTTTTGGGAGAGTTTGTCGCTTGGTTGGTTGCTTGCGGTTTAGTGCTTGAATATACCGTTGCTGCTTCAACCGTTTCTGCTGGCTGGTCGGGATATTTTGTTGGAATTTTAAAACAGGGCGGAATCGAACTTCCGGAAAAATTTACCACCGTTCCATCGCAAGGAGGAATTGTAAATTTGCCGGCAATTTGCATCGCCTTATTTGTGGGTTTGCTGCTTTATCGCGGCACTAGAGAAAGCATTATTGTCAATCGTATTCTGGTTGGCTTGAAGTTAATCGTAATTTTTATTTTCCTCATCGTTGCCACGCCGGAAATCAAAATGGAAAATTACGCCGAATTTCTCCCTTTTGGCTGGCATGGTGTTTTAACTGGCGCCGCAGCAATTTTTTTCGCTTATCTCGGATTTGATGCTGTGGCAACAACTGCTGAAGAATGCAAAAATCCACGTCGCGATTTACCAATTGGCATCATCGGCGGTTTGGCGATTTGCGCCGTTCTCTACGTTGCTGTTTCGCTTGTTTTGACTGGCATTTCGCATTATTCCACCCTCAGCAACGCCGAGCCAATGGCGCGCGCCTTGCGTGAAAATGGCAGCAATATTGGATCAGCCTTGGTTGGAACTGGCGCGGTTGCGGGGATGGTAACGGTGCTTTTGGTGATGATGTATGCGCAGACGCGCATTTTTGTCGCTATGTCGCGCGATGGTTTGATACCAAGTTTTTTTGGCAAATTGCATGAAAAATATGCCACGCCTCACATTAGCTGCATCATCGTCACTTTAGTGGTTATGCTGATTTCCGGATTTACTCCAATCAAAACCATGGGACATATGAGCAGCCTCGGAACACTTTTTGCCTTTTGTGTTGTTTCGATTGGAGTTGTGGCTTTGCGCCTGCAACGCCCAGATTTGCACCGGACTTTCAGATGTCCGGCGGTGTTTTTTGTAGCTCCAATTGCCGTGATTAGCTGCGGCTATCTGATTCTTACTCTTCTTTCCGAGACCTATAAACCTTTCTTCATCTGGTTTGCGATTGGTTTGGTGGTTTATTTTGCTTATAGCCGTAAAAGAAGTTTTCTAAGCTAATTCGTGCTCAAGCCCGCAAAGACACATCTTGCCTGCTTCCATCCAATTGGATTTTAAAATATGACTATCTTTCGTAAAAAAAATATTTCCCAAATCATCGCTGATGCCGAAAAAAACACGCTGAAAAAAACTCTCAATGCTTTTGATCTGATTTTACTTGGTATTGGTTGCACGATTGGCACCGGAATTTTTGTAGTCACCGGCATCGCTGCGGCAAAATATGGTGGTCCGGCGGTTTCTCTTTCCTACGTTATCGCCGCTTTAGCCTGTGTTTTTGCCGGTTTGGCTTATGCCGAATTGGCCTCGATGGTTCCGGTTTCCGGCAGCGCTTACACCTATTCCTATGTGGTGATGGGAGAATTTGTCGCTTGGCTGGTTGGTTGGGGATTGATTTTGGAATATGCCATCGGCGCTGCAACCGTTGCTTCGGGATGGTCTGGCTATATCGTCGGCATTCTAAAATCTGTAGGCATTATTGTTCCTGAAATTTTTGCCAATTCTCCCGCAAGTGGCGGAATTATTAATCTTCCGGCAGTTGTAATCACTCTTTTCATCGGATTTTTACTTTATCGTGGAACTAAAGAGAGCATTACTTTGAACCGTGTTTTAGTTGCAACAAAGCTCGGCGTAATTTTTCTCTTTTTGATGATTGCAACTCCGATGATCAAAACAGAAAATTATGCTGAATTTTTTCCCTTTGGATTTGAAGGGGTGATTATTGGCGCAGCTACAGTTTTCTACGCCTATATCGGTTTTGATTGTGTTGCCACCGCTGCCGAAGAATGCAAAAATCCCAAACGTGATTTGCCAATTGGCATCATTGGCTCGCTTATAGTTTGCACTATTCTCTACGTTGCAGTTTCTTTGGTTCTTACCGGAATCGTCCATTTTTCAACTTTAAACAATGCCGAACCTTTGGCCCGAGCTTTGCGCGAAAATGGCAGTAATATCGGCGGAGCTTTAGTTGCAACCGGTGCCATTGCCGGAATTACTTCGGTTTTGTTGGTGTTAATCTACGGCCAATCGCGCATATTTTTTGTGATGTCGCGTGACGGTATGATTCCATCAGCATTGAGCAAATTGCATAAAAAATTCAACACGCCGCATTTAAGCGTGATGCTTACTTCGTTTTCGGTTGCAACAATTTCCGGTTTATTTCCCCTCGAAACCTTGAGTCACATGACCAGCCTCGGCACACTTTTTGCTTTTTCAGTTGTTGCTATCGGAGTTTTAATTTTGCGCTTTACCGAACCAAAAATTCATCGCTCCTTCAAATGTCCGGCAGTTTATATTACAGTGCCGCTCGCTGTCTTAAGCTGTGGTTATCTGATCTACACTTTATTGCTTCAAACCGGTCTCTATTTCATGTTATGGTCGCTGCTTGGATTGGCCGTTTATTTTGGCTATGGTTATCACAATTCGCCATTAGTTAACAGGCTCTAGCCAACGTTGAGCATTGCAGATAAAATTATATTCTCGATTTCATTGTCAGGAAATAAATCTTGTTTTGGATCGGGCGATAGTTTGATAACACAATTAAGATTTTCATCATTCATAACCGCGTCAAAAATTGCGCCATTGTGGCCGGCGAGTAGGTAGCAGATCAACAAATTGATTTGAAGATCAGATTCCAGCTTTTGTGGATTAACCGAAAAAATATCACTGTTTTTTGGTCGGGTTATTTGGGTTAAATGCAGGTTTATAACATCTCCATTAGCAGAGATGGAGGTTTGTTTTGCATTTAGCGAGGAAGAAATTTCAAATAATTTTTTAATCAATTTCTGAAAAGTTTGGCGGTTAATTTTTATCTGCGATAATTCAGAAATCTGTAGTTGAACATTCAACTCGCCTTTTACCCCTTCCACCAACATGGCAAAATCGATAAGATTTGCGTCAAGATCATAAAGGCCTGTAGGTGAAATTTCTTTTTGCACTTTTTTGATCAGGGCAAGAAAAAATTTTGTTTCGGAAATTTCATAATTGCCGAAATCATGCTGTGCAAAATCATTCCAGCTATCGGAATCATTGGTGCTTTCAGCGGCAAAGCGGTTGATAAAATTTGTCGTCGAATTTTCGCTGAACCGAATGAAATTCAAACTTTTGGCAAAAATAAGCAGCGATCTTATGCGATCAACTTTGGAGATTCTTCTTCTCACCATGACCTTTTCATGCAGAAATCTGTTTTTTTCCAAACGCAATTCAAATAGTTCCAGCGCTTGTTTTAGCTCATGTTTGAGCATGCTATAGTCCCATGGCTTTTGAATATAGCGCAATATTTCTCCGCTATTTACCGCCTCTATTGCATCGGTTAAATCGGAATAGGCCGTGGTTAAAAGGCGGATAATTTGTGGATATTGTTCGCGCAAAAAATGCAGTAATTTTACTCCATTTCCCCCTGGCATTCTTTGGTCGGTAAGCACAACCGCAATATCATGATGATTTGCAACAATTACTTTTTGTGCCTCGTCAACGCTTCCAGCGGTGAAAATGTTGAAATAGTTTTTTAGACCTTTTTCAAAATATTTTCTGGTATTCTCTTCATCATCGACGAAGAGAATTTTGAAAGGCGATTTTGTAAGTTGCTCATTCATAGATTTTAAATTGGTAAATCGAAATAAAACTCGCTCCCCTCACCCAAAACACTTTTGGCGGCGAGGTTTCCGTTATGATTTTTGATAATTGTGTGGCTGACGCTTAAACCCAAGCCCAAACCTTTTCCGATTTCGCTAGTAGTAAAAAACGGGTCAAAAATTTTTTGCAATGTTTCTTCATTCATGCCGATTCCGTTATCAGAAACTGAAACAATTACTCGATCATTTTCCTGCTTTGTTGAAATTATGATTTTACCATTTTCTCTTTTAGCCTTATTGATTGCCTTATCAGCATTAGTAATCAAATTAATTAAAACCTGAACAATATGAGATTTAGACGCCCTAACCATCAGATCTTGCGGTACATTAACAATTTTTTCGATATCCTCGGTTTCATGCGCAGTAAACCTCATAGTACTTTCAATTGCTTCATGGATTTTAAACTGAAATTGCCTATCCGCTTCTTGCGGATAGGCAAAGGCGCGTAAGTCAGTGATGATATTTTTTATGCGCATCATGCCGTTCTCAATATCCGCTGCCGTCTCTTTCAAGTCAGCATCAGAGCTGACATTGGGGTCCATCTTCATCACCTGCAAAGCGGTAATTGCGTAGTTTAGGGGATTATTAACCTCATGAAGAAGACCAGCAGAAAGATTTCCAACAGCGCTGATTCTTTCACTGTGGACTAGTTGAGCTTGAGCTGTTTTTAATTTTCCTAATGTTGTTCTTAAATCGAAGTTAATACGGAATTCATTAAAACGTAAAATAACATTTAAATAACTAGCAACGATGCAAAAAGTGTTTGTTGAGATTAGAAAGAATAAATTATTTACCAATAGCGGTAAATGGTAGGGAGTTCCGTGAACTTGATGATCAACAATCAATGTCAAGAAGTATAATACCAAACAGGATAACAATATTGTGCAGGTTTCAAAAAAGGTGTAAGGAATAACTATTGTAATAGCAACTATAGCTAAAGTAAGTCCTGCATAATATGGCGAGGTTGCGCCATCATGAGTTATGAAGATTAGAATATTAATTTGAGTAAGTATGGTAATTATTACCAACATTACCGCAAAGCGCATATTTTTAATCCATGGCCGATAGAAAATAGCTAGAAAATATGCGGTTAAGATAGCATCAAAAACAATTCTGGATTTGATAAGAGTTGAAGCGGTTTGCGGATATAAAGTTAAATCCAGAATGCCAAACAGCGCTATGAATAACAGCGCCAATAGAATAACAATTTTTAGTCTTTTCTTGCGAAGGTCGGAAAAATATATGTTGTAAGAGACAAGAATTTCTTGATCTATTTGTTGATTTCCAAACATAAGTTCACACCGGTTTCATCAGTGAATAATTTTTGACTTCCTAATCCAGGAACTAATGAACTCATATTAGCTTCATCACGGTAGATAAGGTTCCACTCCAATAACATCTCCATTATTTTATTATCTTTGTTGTTGCTGTGCATATTGGTTACTAATACTGTGCCGCCAAGTTTAATCATGGTAAAAAATAATTTAATTAATTTGCTACAAATCCGGTCAGAAAGATAATCGAATAATCCTGAGCAATAAACTAAATCATATTTTTCCTCTTCTTTCTGAAGAGAAACACTTCTTTTTAATAATTCGTGGACTGAATTTATCTCTCCATAAATTTCGCATGACTTTCCTTTTGCGGCTTGAAGAGATTGATTTACTGCAAAGTCAAGAGTTTCTTGGTTAAAATCCAATAGCGTAAAATGGCATTTGATCTTTGGATTGTTGTTATTCAAAAATTTTTTTATCTCGAGAGCCGGGCCACAACCAATACTTAAAGAACGAAATTCTTCGCCACGACTTTCCGCTTCATTAATCTTTTTGGTAATTAACTTAACCAGTTGTACGGTTCGATTCTTCACACAATTAGCTATAGGAATGTTGGTGTAAAAAACATTGATGAATTTTGTAAAAAGATTTGGACCTTCCGCATTTTCTCTCTGAATCATTCTCATCATCTCGTAATCCCCAGCATAACCAAGCGGTTTAGAGTAAGCGCGATGTGGAAATGGTGAAGACATAAAAAATTGATGTAGCAAATCCTGTACAAAAATCATGTAATGATGGAATCTATCTTGATCTACAGACATGCCTGAATGATGTAATTTACAACACATCTCATACATTTTTTCAAAAAGTAATTTGAAGTTCTGTAATAGAAATTCAGCATTAACATCAATTTTTGCGGTTGCAAAATCAGGCTCAAGCTTTTCAAACCAAGCACGTAATCCTAAAAGAAATGAGCGAACCGCAATAACTGATGTCTTAAATTCAGCATCAATATTTTGTTCTGAATCAAAATTTTTGAACAGGTAATTAATTTCGGCTTCAATTTCTTCGCGGGAGGAAACATCAATATTGTTCTTCCAGAAATTTTCATAAAGTGTGGCATAAACCACTAAAATTATGCCGGTATTGACCGTGTTGGTTACTGTGGCTTTGCCCTGATAAATTTTTTTCTCGACTCTGACAATCGTTAAATCTGAAAGCACCTCGCTCATTTGCACCAATGAATACGGGTTATAAACTTCAAAAATAATTTGGTTGATGGAAAGCTTCAGCAAAGTGCCTCTTACTTTTATTCCCTGACTATTGACAAAAGTTACAAATTCTCCGCCAGCAAGATTTTTTTTCTCCATTGCTAAATTTATTTTTTATGTCTCATTTTGAGGCTAATACCAGGTTTTGATATTTAATTTGGGGTTATTTTATTTATCTCAAAAGAAACAAATTAAAATACAGTTAAAGACGATCGTAAAGGAGTTCTTTACCTCTAGAGCCTGTATTCAAATTCATTCGTCTCCGATTTTTTAGGAAATTTTTAGCGATCGAAAAAAAATTTACAAAAAAGCGGGGGCGAATGAATTTGAATACAGGCTCTAAAATCTATAGGTTTTTCCATGTCTCAAAATCAGAAACGAAATCTTCTTATTCTCTTCGTCGATGATGAAGAAAATTCAGTAAAGTATTTTCAAAAAGCTTTTGGCAATCATTTTAATATTATTGCTACCACTGATCTTGATGAAGCATGGGATATTTTCAAAAAAAGAAACAGTGAAATAGCGGCTGTTATTTCAGACCAAAGAATGCCAAAAGGCAGTGGAATTGAATTTTTGGTGCGAGTTAAGGGAGAAAATAGAGACATTATAAGAATTATAACCACAGCCTATGCAAACCTGGAAGACAGCATTGGTGCTATCAATAAAAGCAATGTTTTTGCCTATTTGACCAAGCCGTGGAATTTTGAAGAAGTCCACGACACCTTGAACCGCGCTTTGGAACAATTTGAAAATAGAAAAAATTATTTGGCATTAAGCGGCTTTATCGCCCATGAAATGCGCAATCCTCTTCATGCGGTAAAACAATCAACCGACCTCATAAGGCAGAAATTAGCCGTTGCTAATCTCAATGAGAGATATTGCTGCAATAGCACCAGCAACGAGAAGGTTACTCCTTTAACAAGGAATGATTTTGACGAAATCATTTCGTATCTTGGCATAACCAATTCTTCAGCTAATCGTGGCAATGTAATCATCGATATGATTCTTGGCAGCATTAGGCAAAAACCAATCAATGTCGGAGATTTCAAGAATATTGCTGCATCGGAAATGTTAAAGATCGCGATGTTGGAATATAGCTTTACCGAAGATGAGAAAAAAAGAGTTAAAATCGAGATTAAGCCAGAAGATGATTTTAACATCAGATGTGACAAGATTTTGCTTAGTTATGTTTTTTTTAACCTTTTTAGAAATTCGTTTTTTTACTTAAAATCCCATCCTGATTTAAAGATAACAATCAGAGCTGAATCCAATCGTGATGATTATAACAAAATCTATTTTCGTGATAATGGCCCAGGCATTTCTGCAAATAATTTGCCTCATTTGTTTGAGGCCTTTTCAACTTATGGCAAGGAAGAGGGCACCGGACTTGGTCTGGCATTTTGTAAGAAAACCATGGAAAATTTTGATGGCGCGATTTCTTGCAATTCAAAGCAAGGAGAATTTAGCGAATTCACTTTGGCTTTCCCCAAAAATATTGAAGCAAAACAGGTTAATCACATTCTTTTGGTGGATGATCAGGAAACCACTCTGCTAATTACCAAAAAACTTTTGGAAGATAATCTCGAGTCTGTCTGTTGCGATATGGCAAAAAACGGAATCGAGGCTTTAAAAATGCTTAAGGAACGTGATTACAAGATAATTCTAATGGATATAGAAATGCCGGAAATGGATGGAATTGCCGCAGCAAAAGCGATTAGAGAATTTGATCTTGCAACGCCAATAGTGGCATATTCATCAAAAAATTTGAGATTGGTGATTGAGTCATTAAAAAAATCCCAATTTAGCGCTTATGTGGCAAAAACCAATGCAGCCAATATCATGATCAGAACTATTTTCAAATGGAGCGCAATCAAAATCAAAAATCCTTTGATCGACAAGGAAGAAACTAAAAAAATTTTAGAAAATAAAAATATCCTGCTGGTTGATGATGACAGTGCAAATCTGGCGTTAACGGCAAAATTTTTACGTAATCATAAAGTCAAGGTTGATGAGGCCAAAAACGGACAGGAAGCATTGCAAATGAATAAAGATAAAGCCTATGACGCAATTGTGATGGACATAGAAATGCCGGAAATAAACGGCATTATGGCGGTAAAAGAAATTAGAAAATTGCAACGGCAAAATAACCTAAAATTAATTCCGATAATTGCCTTCACCGGCGATAATGACGATGAAAAAATAATAAGAATTTTAAATGCCGGATTTGATGATTATTTCATGAAAGGAGAAGATCCGTCGCAATTACTTGAAACCATTTCGATCTGGAATGAGGTGGATCGCGATGGGTTGATTGATTTTTAAAAACTCGAACAATCTTAGAACCTGTCCTAAATCTTTTTTAACCCCATATTTTACCCTGTTTTTGCTTATTTTTTGACAAAATTATTCACCGTATTTCCAGATACGCTTCATAATTTTGTCAAAAAAGCGCTAAAAACATGCTAGAGCCTGTCTTAAAACCCACCGCGCCTCGCTTTTCCATAAATTTTGGCTCGTTTTTTGGCAAAATTTTTTGCAGTATGTTGAATACAGCGGCAAAATTTTGCCAAAAAGTCGCTCAAAATTTATGGAAAATCGAGACACGTTGGGTTTTAAGACAGGCTCTAAAATCTGGGGTTAAAAAAGATTCAGGACAGGTTCTTAACAAATTTATTCCAATAATGATTAAAAAAATATTTTTTATCACCCTGCTAATAAGCAATGGCTCCCTTGCGGCCGGATATTCTACCGGAATTTATTCAACATCGGGATTGGGAAATTCTTATGCCGGATCAGTTACGGGAATTCACGATGCCAGCGATGTTTTTTTTAATCCGGCAATATCGGCCAATTTGGCAAATTCCGAACTTATTGTTTCAGAAACCTATCTAAAGATTAACAGCAAACCAGAGCATGTGAGCAGCAATAAATCCGGAATTAATGAAAACAACGCCGGTGTTGATTCGCAAATTCCCGAACTTTTCTTTGCAATGCCGATAAATAAAAAGATGGCTTTTGCTTTAGCCATAACTTCGCCTTTTGGACTCGCAACCAAATATGACCAAAACTGGGTTGGAAGATATCATGCGGTTGAAAGCTCAATTGCGACTGTAAATTTCAATCCATCGCTTTCTTACAAATTCTTTGATGATCTTTCCGTTGGCGTCGGCCTTGTTGCTCAATATTACAAAACAACCTTAACCAAAATGGTTAATATCGGCTATGATGCGATTGGCAAGGCGCATGGCAGCGATTTAGGCTATGGATATAATTTGGGGGCAAGTTACAGATTTGATGAATATCTCAAATTTGGCGTTGGTTATCGTTCAAAAATCGATCATACTTTAATCGGAACCTCGCAAATTATCAATTTTGCTTATTCCGATATTCAGGCCAAAACCACAACCCCGGAAAGTTTGGTTGCCGGTATTGCCTTCAAAGCGGATAAAAATCTTGAATTAGCCTATGATGCAAACTGGACACGCTGGTCGCGCTTAAAAAAACTTTCAATTCACGCTTATCAAAATTCAATTTTAAGCGAAACTGCAACCTTCAATTGGCACGATTCTTTTCTTCACTCAATTGGTGCTAATTTTACATTAAACGATCAATGGCTGATCAGATCAGGGCTTGCTTACGAAAAGGATGCAACCAGCGATTCGGCCAGAGATCCAAAAATTCCAACCAGCGACAGAGTTTGGATCAGCGCCGGATTCAATTACAAAATCAATAAAAGTTGGGAAATCGACGTCGCCTATGTTCACCAATTTTTTAAAACCGCAAAAGTTGATTTAATCAATGCAAGCGCAGGAAATTTAAACGCTCATTACAAAACCAGAGTTGATGTATTCTCGATAGCGGCGAAACAGATGTTTTAAAATATTTTTGCAATTACTAAAACGCCGCGCATTTTATTTTCTCATGGCACGAAAATCTAAAACTTCTCCTATGTCTTTAAAAATTGATATTCCACAACCCGATATGTTAAAGCCGAGAATCGTGATTTTTGGCGTTGGCGGGGCGGGTGGCAATGCCATCAACAACATGATGCGCGCCAATCTCGAAGGTGTCGAATTTGTGGCGGCAAATACTGATGCTCAAGCTTTAAACAATTCTCTTGCCGCTAACAAAATTCAATTGGGCATGAAAACTACCAAAGGTCTTGGAGCTGGCTCTTTTCCTGATCGCGGACGTGCGGCAGCGGAAGAAAATGTTTCCGAAATTGAAAGATTTCTGGAAGATGCGCATATGATTTTTATCGCTGCCGGCATGGGTGGAGGAACCGGCACCGGCGCTGCTCCAGTGATTGCCAAACTGGCGCGTGAACGCGATATTTTAACTGTTGGCGTTGTTACCAAGCCATTTCATTTTGAAGGCAAATATCGCATGGAAACCGCCGGATCAGGCATCGAAGAATTAAAAAAATACGTTGACACTTTGATTGTCATCCCGAATCAAAATCTTTTCAGAATTGCCAATGAGCATACAACTTTTGAATCGGCTTTCAAAATGGCCGATGATGTTTTGCATGCGGGAGTGCGTGGTATCACTGATCTCATCACTATGCCTGGTTTGGTGAATCTCGATTTTGCCGACATCAGAACCATCATGACCAAAATGGGCAAAGCCATGATGGGAACCGGCGAAGCCACCGGCGAAAACCGCGCCATTGCCGCTTGTGATGCGGCAATTTCCAATCCTTTGCTTGACGATATTTCAATAAAAGGTGCCAAAGGTGTTTTGGTTAATATGACCGGCGGGCCTGATATGACCTTGTTTGAAGCCGATATGGCAGTTAACGCTATCAAGAAAGAAGTGGATGCAAGCGCTAACATAATTTTTGGATCAGCTTTTAACGAAAACATGAAAGGCAAGATCAGAATTTCAGTTGTGGCCACCGGAATTGACGCTGAAGAATTCAAACGCGAATCTTTAAGAAACGAAACCAGTCAAGAGCCAAGCAGATTTAGAGTGGATTTCGATGAGGATGAAATCAAATCAGAAACCAAAACATTTTTTGATCCCGGAATTTCCAATCACCCTGAAGAAAATCTTGAGGAAATCAGCGCGGTAAATTTCCAGCCAAAAAAATCCTACCTTAAGGAAGCAAATCAAAATTATGGCAAGATAGAAGATAAATCTCCGGTTGCAGATGGGGATGGTTTTATGCAGGTGAGTTTTTTTGGTGATGAAATTGCTGAAAAAATCGCCAATGAGGAAACACAAAAAATTGAAACTAAAAAACCGCTAAAATCTACTAAAGCCAAATCAAAAAAAGATGCTTCCGGTTTTAGTCTTTTCAGCTTTATGAACACCGGAAAATCTGAAGAAAAAGAGTTTGAAGAGATTGTCAAAGAAGAACCAAAACAATCTAAAGAAATTGAAGTACAAGTTAAGCCTGAAGAGGCCGAAAAAAAACGCCGCCAGTTTTTTACCGCAACGGTTTTTGATGAAGAGAAAAGCCAGAATGATAATAGCAAATTTGATGATGATATCCTGAATGTTCCGGCGTTTTTTCGACGCAAAAAATGAGTAAAATTTACCTCATCTCTCCACCAAAAATTGATCTAAAAAATTTTTCTCCCCGTTTGGAAAAAGCTCTTAAAGCCGGTTTAGTACCAGTGTTTCAGCTGCGTTTAAAAGATTATGAAAAAAGTGAAATCACAAAAATCGCATGTGAATTAAAAAAAATTTGCGAAGCAAATAATTGCCTTTTTTTGCTTAATGATTTTCTCGAAATTGCTTTGGATATTGGTGCATCAGGAGTTCATCTCGGAGCAGAAGATGGCTTGATTTCGGAAGCAAGAAAAAAATCTCCAAAAAATTTTGTGATTGGCGCCAGCTGTTATGATTCGCGTCATCTAGCCATGGAAGCAGGAGAGCAGGGCGCTGATTACATTTCTTTCGGTGCATTTTTCCAAAGCAAAACCAAAATTTCACGCGGCAAACCAAACATTGAAATTCTTGAATGGGCAAACGAATTATTAGATTTACCAATCGCCGCAATAGGCGGAATCACTGATCAAAATTGCTCTTCTCTGGTTAAAGCAGGAGCCGATTTTTTATGTGTTATTTCTTATATTTGGGATCATGAACTAGAAGAAGATGCAGCGATAAAAAATCTTTCTGAAGCGATAACCTTGAACCATCTTTGAAAAAGGGTGGCATCGCAAAAATATTACCCCTCACAAAATATTACCCCTCACCCCAACCCTCTCCCACAAGGGGAGAGGGAGTAGCACCGAATTCGGATTAATTCCCTCTCCCCTTGTGGGAGAGGGTTGGGGTGAGGGGTAATATTTTGTGAGGGGTAATATTTTGTGAGGGGTAATATTTTGTGAGGGGTAAATTTTTTGCGATGTAGGTAGTTAGTTTAATACACCGGTTGTTTGTGATTGTTAACAACCGGTGATGGATTTTGAATATTGGTTTATTGAGCGCCTGAAGATGTAGAATTTAGTCCACCGGAAGTAGCGTCACTTCTTTTTTGCATGCGTTGTTGTTTCATTTCTTCACGCTTTTGCTTCATCTCCTCGCGCTTTTCCTGCATTTTTGCACGATGCTCTTCGCGTTTTTGCTTCATCTCCTCGCGCATTTGTTGCATTTCTTTGTGATGCTCTTGATGCATGCCAGAATTATGCTCTGGCTTTCCACCAGGCGTGCCATCTCCGGGACGAGCGCCGTTCATATCTGGCCTTCCTTGATGACGCATTGTTCCAGCTTCTGGTCTGCCAGCTTGTGTGCCATCGCCTGGTCTTTGAACATTCGGTCTTCCCATACCAGGTTTTGCAGCATCTTGCATATGTTGCATTCCATGTTCTGCATGTGGAGCGTTAGGTCGCATCGTTGGTTTTGCGCCCATATTTCCTCCACCATGTCCACCATGATCTCCGCCGGTTGGTCCACCTTGTGGTCCGGGACGTGGTCCACCACCCATATTTCCACCACCTGGCCCTCCTGGTCCACCACCTGGTCCAGGTTGAGCAAGAGCTGTTGTTGCCATTAGCGCCATCGCAGCTGTAAGTTTCATGAAGTTTTTCATAATCTTAATCATTGTTTACAATTCAGATAATCTTGACGATTAACCAAATTTCACTTGAAGCTATTTTTGAAAATTTGCTAATCAATCGGGCAATTTAAGATTGTTTCAATTCAGGAAGACAAAGTTATGAAATTTGTTATTTTGATGTTTTTATTTTGCTTTATTCCCCTTCTTGCTTTCTGCAAACAACAAGAAAAAAGCGACGCTGAAATTGTTTTGAAAAGCGATGCTTACATTTTTGTGCCGGTAATTGTGATTGGATTTTCACAGTGGAATTGGGGCGATCCGAAATTTCGCAAAGGAAATGAAAAATTTTTTCAGGAAACCAGTCGCTATGGCGGTGTTGATAAGATTGGACATTTTTACTCTTCCTATCTCATTTCCGATTTGCTTTCAAAAAAGTTTGTAGCTGATGGGATAGAGATGGAGCGGGCTTCGCTTTATGGCGCCGGCTCATCTTTTGCTCTTGCAACCTTGATTGAAATTGGTGATGCAACTTCAAAAAAATATGGATTTTCCTACGAAGATCAGGTGATGAACACCCTTGGCGCGCTTGCTTCTTATGTGCTTTTAAACTCCCCGTCTCTGAATAAAAAAATTGATTTTAAGATTGATTATATTCCAACCAGTAATCCGCTTGGCATGGATGATTATGAGGGCATGCGCTTTCTAGCCTCGCTAAAGCTTTCCGGATTTGATTTTGCACGAAATAATTTTTGGCGATTTATCGAAATTCAAACCAATTACAGCGCGCCGGGCTATGCCGATCGCAAAATTAACAAATCAAGAGAATGGGGAGTTGGAGTTGCGCTGAATGTCAATGAGGTGATTGATTATTTTTCCGGCAAAAAAACCAGCAAATATGTGAATGGATTTTTTGAATATTATCAGCCGCGTTACACTTATGGTGGGTATGAGAGGGATTTAAACAACTAGAGCCTGTCTTAAAACCCACCGCGCCTCGCTTTTCCATAAATTTTGGCTCGTTTTTTGGCAAAATTTTTTGCAGTATGCCAGATACAGCGGCAAAATTTTGCCAAAAAGTCGCTCAAAATTTATGGAAAATCGAGACACGTTGGGTTTTAAGACAGGCTCTAGTTGCGCGCGCAGGCTCTAATATTTCAAAAACATCTCTGTTGGTTTATCGACAGTTTCAAATCTACCATTGCCAACTTGCAACACTGCCAGATTTCTTTGTGTCAGGCCATTTGGCAAAAATCTGAAAAGTCCGTCAACGCCTTCAAAACCGTTTTTTGGTGGATTGGTGAAATTAATAAAATCAGTGATTGTTAAAATTTTTCCGTTGCCGCGATTTGCTAATTGCGCTGCTGCAGCAACCATATCGTAAACAATTGAGGCGATACGTGGCGGAAATTTGTTGAAGCTGCGATAATAGGCGCGCTCAAAATTGCGGAATTTTTCATTTTCCGGAGCGGGAAACCACGAGCCGATTAGCTGAAAATTATTAAGTGTGGAAATATCATCCCACTGGCTACTGCCGATTAACTGAAAATCTCTTTCATCCTTATTTTGCTTTTTCATTGAAGCGACGATTTTGCCAAGCGCTTTTCCTGATTCAGGAATCATAATTACTTGTGGATAGATTTTGTCTGCTTCGGTGATTACGGCATCTTTTTTTAGCTTGTTTCTACCTTCCATAAAACGCGATGGAACAACGAATGAGCCGATGACACGCTCAACAGCACGATCGATATCGGCATAATTGTCATTATAAAATTCTGAAGTGATGAAAGTGCCATCGCGGTCGCGCACGATTCTTTTCAGCAAATCAGTCATGGTTTGGCCATATTGATTTTTTGGCGCAATGATAGCGAAGCTGTATTTTCCACGCTCCATAGCATATCCAACAATTTTATCGATTTGTGTTTCCGGCAAAATTCCGGCAAGAAACACACCGCCTTCATCATTGGTTTTTCCCATTAACTCCTGATTGTTGGAAAGCGAAATCACCGTGATTTTATTACGCTTGGCCTGTTTTTCGATGTCTTCAATTTTTGAACTAAAAACTGGTCCGATCACCACCTTGATATTTTGATCAACAATTCTGGCGAAAGTTTTTTCCGCTTCTTTCGCATCATCTTTGGAATCAAACAGAACCAGCTCGATATTGTGGTTAATGTCATTGTCGAACAACGATAATGTTGCGGCGTTAAAAAGACTCCATCCTAACTCTTTGTGTTTGCCGGAAAATGGCAGAAATAAAGCCACAGGCGTTTTTTTCTCGTCGGCTTTTAGAGTGTCGAGTTTGCGTGATTCAAACTGCTCATGAGTTTGTTCCTGTGAAATCAATTCCGGCAATTCCGGCAATTCCGGAACCGTTCTGCCCGTAATTGATTGACAGCCGGAGATGAACAGAGCTAAAAGCAATACAATTTTTTTCATAAACAAAATTTTCTTAAATATGCGCGATTTATTCGCAAAAATTCAAGACATAAAACTGGAAAATGCGCTTTATGTTGTAGCAACCCCAATTGGGAATCTTTCCGACATTACTTTGCGCGCTTTGCAGATTTTAAACAAAGCCGATTTTGTGATTTGCGAAGACACGCGCATTTCAATGCGTTTGCTTAAAGCTTATGAAATCAAAGACAAAAAATTGCTGACTTACAATGATCATTCCGATGAAAAAATGCGTGACAAAATTTTTCATTTTTTATCCCAAGGCCATTCCCTTGCTTTGATAACAGATGCCGGAACGCCGCTAATTTCCGATCCTGGATTCAAGCTGATAAATTTTTTACGCGCCAGAAATCAAAAAATAATTCCGATTCCCGGCGCATCTTCTTTAACTACAGCGCTTTGCGCCGCAGGAATTGCCTGTGATAATTTTTTATTTCTTGGTTTTTTGCCAACATCAAAAATTCAAAAAGAAAAATTACTAAAAAGCCTGCCAAAAAATTTCACCTTTGTTTTTTTTGAGTCAGCAAATCGTGTAATTGAAACTTTGGAATTGCTTGAGAAAAATCGCAGAGTTTGCGTGGCGCGCGAGTTAACAAAAATTCATGAAGAAATTATTTCTGATAAAATAGAAAATTTGCTGCATTTCTTCGAAAAACAGCAAGATAAGCTACGCGGCGAGTTTGTGATTATTGTGGAAAAGGTCGATAAAAACGAAAAAGATTTTAGTGATGAAAATTTGAAAACAGAAATAAGGAATGCAATTTCGCGCGGCGAAAGCATTAAGGATTTATCACAAAATCTTTCTGAAATTTACGTGGTGAACAAAAAAACAATTTACCAACTTGCACTACAACTTGCGTTATAAATTCGGCATTCTTGCCGAAAAAATTGCCATAATTTTTCTGACAATCAAAGGTTATAAAATCCTTGAATGGCGCTACAAAACTCACGGTGGAGAGGTGGATATCATTGCACAAAAATCACACGAAATAATTTTTATCGAAGTCAAGGCACGCAAAACGAAATTGCTGATCGAAGAAGTTTTGCGCCCGCAGCAAATCAAGCGTATTAAAAGAGCGGCAGAAATTTTTATCGCCAAAAATCCACGATTTCATGATTGTTTATGGCGCTTTGATTTTATTGAAGTCGGACGCTTTTTCATACCAAAGCATCATAAAAATTTCATAAGTTGAAATTTAGTCGCGCAATTTTAGAACCCTCGCGCTTCTTTTTTCCTATCAACAACTTCAAATAATTTGTGAGACCAATAAAACCGCAGCCGCAAGCAAATAACTTTTTTCGTATTAATGAACAAATCAGAGCCAAGGAAATCAGGTTGATAGATCATGAAGGTAATATGGTTGGAATAGTGCAGGTTACGGAGGGAATTAGAATGGCGCGAGAAGTCGGGCTTGATTTAATCGAAGTTTCTCCCAATGCCAATCCTCCGGTTTGCAAGATTTCCAATTCCGGCAAGATGAAATATGAACTACAAAAAAAAGCTGCTGACGCCAAGAAAAAACAGAAGGTAGTTGAGCTCAAGGAAATCAAAATGACCATTAACATCGGCAAAGGCGATTACGACACCAAAATCCGCCATACCAAGGAATTCATCGCAGATGGCAACAAGGTTAAAATCAGTATCAGAATGAGAGGTCGTGAGATTACGCATCGTGATCTGGCGGAAAAAATGATGAATGACATTTTGCATGATGTTGAACAATTCGCCAAACCGGAAATCAACCCCAAATTAGAAGGGATGCAGATGGTTGTTGTTTTGGCAAAAAAATAATTCATGAAATCAATGAAAGATCTGATTAAGCAGCTTATAGATTTTACAAAGAAAATTTCTGCGAAGGATAAGGATTTTCTTGAGTTTGTGGAGAGTTTTTATGCTGAAAATCTTCTATGTGATTTTATCAATTATTCCGTTGCGGATTTGCACAATGCGGCACGTTTGAATTTTGATTTTTTGTGTGAAAACAGAAAAAAATGCAAAATCAGAATTTATAACCCGTCTTCAGAAAAAGATGGTTTTGAATCCGGATTTACCTTCATCGACATCATTAATGATGACATGCCATTCCTCGTTGATTCAACAGTGGCCTATCTTGACAAGCAGGGCATAAAAATAAAAAATATCATTCATCCGATTTATCATGTGGTGCGCGCAAAGAATGGCGAGTTTGTAAAAATTGCCTCTAAAGATGATAAAGACTCTGTTTGTGAATCTGCAATTCAGCTTCACATTGATAAAATTATTTCCCCTGCCGACATCAAAGTCCTTCATGACAATATCGAAAAAATTTTAAACACCGTCACCCTGGTGGTTGAAGACTGGAAGCCGATGATATCACTCGTTGGCAAAGCAAAATTGCAGCTTGATCATGCAAAAAAACTTGGCTGGAAAGCTGAAGAAATTTCTGAAATCAAAGAATTTATTTCCTGGATTAACGATGGAAATTTTATTTTGCTTGGTGCTAAAGAGTTTGATATTGTTGAATCCAAGAATGGTGAATATCGTCTTGAGGAAGTTAAGGATAATGATCCTGATTTGGGGATTTTTCGTTCCAAATATGATGATTTCAGGCCGGAAGTGCTAAATTCTTCAGTGCTTGAAGTTGCCGGTTCGATCAAAAATCCTTTTGTTATAGAGGTTTTAAAATCACGCTATCGTTCCAGAGTCCATCGCATCACCAACGCTGAAAGAATCCGTGTGCAAAAAATTTCTGCCGATGGAAAGATTATCGGTGAATTCAGATTTGTTGGTCTTTTTACCTCTTCGGCATATCACGTTAGTATAAATTCCATCCCCATGGTGCGTCATAAAACGGCAAAAGTGATTAAGGATTCTGGCTATGTCAAAGGTAGTCACAACTACAAGGATTTGATTTCAGCTCTTGAATCATATCCTCGTGATGAGCTCTTTCAAATAAGCGCTGAAGATTTGCTTAAGAATGCTGTTGGCATAGTCTCGATTTGTGGACGTTCGGTGGTAAAATTTTTTGCCCGTAAAGATAAATTTGATCGCTTTATCAGCTGTTTGATTTTTACACCGCGCGATCGCAGCAATTCAGAATTGCGCGAAAAAATCAGAAATTATCTGGCCAAAATTTATAATGGTGAAGTTGCAGATTCTTTTGTTCAAATCACTGAATCAAATCTTACCAGAATTCATCTCATTATCCGAACCGATCATGGAATTCCGTATGTTGATGAAGCTGAAGCTGAACGCGAGATTGCCAAAATGATCAAAGTTTGGAGCGATGATCTTTTTGAAGCAATAAGGGCCAAGTTTGATGATGAAAGGCGAATTTCTCTTTATGCCCAATATAAAAATGCTTTTTCAGTCAGCTATATTAATCGCTTTGATGCAAGACGCGCCGCGATAGATATTTCGCGTATCGAAGAATGCTTGGAAAAAAATTCTGCATTATTCAATTTCTACAAATCCTCCGATCTTCTTCCATCAGAAATTGCTGAATTAAAAATTTATTCTCCTGGTTCCGAGCTTACTTTATCCAGAATCATGCCGATTCTTGAAAGTTTTGGTTTCAATGTGATTCAGGAGCATACTTATCAAATCAATATTGATTTTGATGCCAAAAACCGTTCGCGCAAAAAAGTCTGGATTCATTATTTCAATCTTGATTTAAGCAAAGTTGGCGCGGTTTTTTCAGAAAGATTGCGTTTCAACTTTGAAAAGATTGCTTCGCTGATTTGGAGCGGAATCGCGCAGGTAGGCTTTCTCAATCGTTTGGTTGTCGCCGCTGATTTGCACTGGAAAAGCGTTTATATGTTGCGCGCCTACACTAGATATCTTTACCAGATCGGCTTCCGTTACAGCCATTCATATATTGCCGAAGTATTGGTGAAATATCGCAATTTAACCATGCTTCTGGTTGAGCTATTCAGGGTAAAATTTGATCCTGATCCCAAAATTTCTCCGGCTGAAAGAAAAAATCTGATCAAAAAAACCTCACAGCAAATTGAAGATGGTTTGAGCAAAATCACTGAAGTAACGGATGATGCCGTAATCCGCGCTTTTTTCGGCACGATTTCTGCAACTATCCGCACCAATTATTATCAATCCCATGCTGAAAGGGGTTTCAAGGGCTATATGTCCTTCAAATTTGATTGTGCCAAAGTTCCAAATTTACCTTTGCCATTACCATATGCTGAAATTTTTGTCTTTTCGCCAAAAACTGAAGCTATCCATTTGCGTGGAGGAAAAGTAGCGCGTGGCGGTCTTCGCTGGTCTGATCGTCATGAAGATTTCAGAACCGAAATTCTCGCTCTGATGAAGGCGCAGACGACAAAAAATGCCGTCATTGTTCCGGTTGGATCAAAAGGTGGATTTGTTTTGAAACGCGATTTAACCGGACTAACTCGTGATCAAATCCAGCAGGAAGCAATTGAATGTTATAAAATCTTTTTACGCGGTTTGCTTGATATCACCGACAATGTGATAAATGGCAAAATCGAACATCCAAAAGCCGTGATATTACACGACGAAGCTGATCCTTATCTCGTAGTTGCCGCCGACAAAGGCACGGCAAGCTTCTCTGACATCGCAAATTCTGTTTCGGCAGAACGTAATTTTTGGCTCGGAGATGCTTTTGCTTCCGGCGGTTCGGTTGGATATGATCATAAAAAAATGGGCATTACCGCAAGAGGCGCTTGGATTTCTGTCATGCGTCATTTTCACGAAATGGGAATTGATACGCAAAGTCAGGATTTCACCTGCGTTGGCATTGGCGATATGTCCGGCGATGTTTTTGGCAACGGCATGCTGCTTTCAAAACATACCAAATTGGTTGCCGCGTTTAATCACATGCATATTTTTCTTGATCCAAATCCCGATGCGGAAAGATCACTTAATGAGCGCAAACGCATGTTTGAACTACCTCGTTCCACATGGGCTGATTATGACAAATCTCTTATTTCCAGAGGTGGTGGTGTTTTTGAAAGAAATGTCAAATCAATCAAAATTTCTCCCGAAATAAAACAGATTTTACAGCTTGAAGAAGATGAAATAAATCCAACAAATCTGGTGCGCGCAATCATCGGGGCGCAAGTTGATTTATTGTGGAATGGCGGTATCGGAACCTACGTTAAAGCTACCGATGAATCCAATCAGGATGTTGGTGATCGCGCTAATGATTCCGTGCGTATCAATGGCAATGAACTACGTTGTAAAGTGGTGGGTGAGGGCGGCAATTTGGGCTTTACACAAAAAGGTCGCATTGAATTTGCCTTGATTGGAGGTCGCATCAACACCGATGCCATGGATAATTCTGCCGGCGTTGATTGTTCGGATCATGAGGTCAACATCAAAATCACCCTTATTGCAGCGCTTCGTGCAAACAAGCTCGATATTGAGGAGAGAAACAAAATTCTTGAGCAAATGACCGATGAGGTAGCGCAATTAGTGCTTGCAGATAATCAGTTGCAAACTCAGGCCGTTTCAATCGCCAATTCGCAAGGTAATTTGCTGCTTGGCGAACAATCGCAATTTATCGACAGGCTGGAAAAATCAAAATTGCTTAATCGCAAAATTGAATTTTTGCCTTCACGCAAGGAAATTGATAAAAGACAAATTGACAAAATCAGCCTCACTCGTCCTGAGCTTTGCGTGCTTTTGGCTTATTCCAAGATGGATATTTACAATCAGATTTTGAACTCAAATCTGATTAAGGATGAATATTTTGAGCAGGAATTATTCTCCTATTTTCCGCAAATCATGCGCGAAAAATTTGCCGATGAAATCAAGAATCATCAGCTACGTAATGAAATAATCGCTACTCAAATTACCAACTTTGTTGTCAATCGCGTTGGCATTACCTTTGTCAACCAGATTTGCCAAGATAGCGGTTTTAGTATTGTTGATGTGGTGCGTAGCTTAATAATTGCCTGTGATTCATTTCACATCAGAGAGGCGTGGAAAGAAATTGAACAGCTTGATGGCAAAGTGGCGCATCACATTCAGATGCAAATGTTTTTAAGCAGTAACAAATTGCTGGAAAGATCAGTGTTATGGTTGTTGCGCGCTCAAACCAAAGGTAGTGTCTCTGATATCACCAAGCGTCTTGGAAAAATTGCTGATGAGTTGCAAAACATTCTGTGTGACGTTCTTGCTCAAGCCTCGCGTGAATCTTTTGAACGCAAAATTGAACGTTATTGTCTGAATAATGTTGAACGCAAACTGGCAACAAAAATTGCCTCAATGGATCCGGTAGCTTCAGCTTTTGATATTGCCGAGATTTCTGCCGCTTCCAATTTTAATCTCAAAACCATCGCCAAAATCTATTTTGCTGTTGGCAGCAGATTTTCTTTGAAATGGCTACGCAGCCGCGTTTCCAATCTTATTTTTGACAATTACTGGCAGAGACTTTCCGGCAAAACAATTCTGGAAGATCTCTATTCATATCAAATGAAAATCGCCAAACGCATCGTTGATTTCAGCTGCAATGAAAAAACTCTTTGCGAAATAAATTCACTTGAACGCTGGGTTGAAAGCGTTGATTTCCTGGTCGAACGTTTTGACAATTTTATCACCTCACTAAAAACCCAACCAAATCAGGATTTATCACTATTCATCGTGGCTTTGAATAGGTTAAAACCATTGGTGGATTAGTGGTAAGAACCTGTCTAAATCTGGGGTTAAAAAAGATCATAAACAGTTTCTTGCCACTAGAGCCTGTCTTAAAACCCAACGTGTCTCGATTTTCCATAAATTTTGAGCGACTTTTTGGCAAAATTTTGCCGCTGTATCTGGCATACTGCAAAAAATTTTGCCAAAAAACGAGCCAAAATTTATGGAAAAGCGAGGCGCGGTGGGTTTTAAGACAGGCTCTAATTGTCGCGGTCGTGGCGGAATTGGTATACGCGCAACGTTGAGGTCGTTGTTGGGTAAAACCCGTGGAAGTTCAAATCTTCTCGACCGCACCAGATTTCATTTTTAATAATTTTATGAAACTTCTTGTTCTCAAAGAAACCAACCAATCAGAAAATCGCGCATCACTCACTCCCGATCTGATTTCCAAATATCAGAAACTTGGCATTGAAGTTTTTGTTGAGGCAAAGGCCGGCGAAAAATCATCAATATCTGATGCCGATTTTGAAAAAGCCGGAGCAAAAATAATTGCCGATATTTCACAAATTTTGCCGGAAATTGATGTGATAATTTCTGTTGCAAGAATTGATGTCGATTTCTCGAAAACCAAAGCTGGTGTTGTTTTCATAGCTCTTCTTAATCCTCACTTCCAGAAAGAAAAAATTGCTGAAATAGTGCAAAAAAATGTATCAGCTTTTGCACTTGAACTTTTGCCGCGTATCACTCGCGCACAAAGTATGGATGTTTTATCTTCGCAAAGCAATTTGGCCGGATATCGCGCTGTGATTGATGCGGTTTATGAAATGCCAAAAGCAACTCCGATGATGATGACGGCCGCCGGCACAATTTCTGCAGCAAAATTCATGATTATTGGTGCTGGCGTTGCCGGCTTGCAGGCAATTGCCACCGCCAAAAGACTCGGCGCTGTTGTCTGCGCTTTTGATGTTCGCAGCATAGCTAAAGAACAGGTGCAAAGCCTTGGCGCAAAATTTATTGAAGTTAAATCGGAAGAAAAAGCTGATGGAGTTTACGCTAAAGAAATGAGCGAAGAATATAAAAAACTTCAGGAACAGCTGTTAAAAGATACGATAAAAAATCAGGATGTTGTTATTTCAACCGCCCTGATTCCCGGCAAAAAAGCGCCGATTTTGATTTCTGAAGAAATGGTAAAATCAATGAAACCAGGAGCAATCATTGTTGATTTGGCAGCGGTAAATGGCGGAAATTGTGCTTTAACAAAGGCGGGAAAAATTGTTGAAATTGATGGTGTAAAAATTATCGGTCATGAAAATTTTCCTTCACGCGTTGCCATTGATGCCAGCAAACTTTTCGCCAAAAATATTTTTAATTTTCTTGAGTTGTTAATTGATAAAGAAGGCAAAAAAATTGCTATCAATCTTGAGGATGAAATCATCAGGGACACTCTAATTCATAATTCATAAATTCTGCGATGACTGCAAAAAAATTTGTTTATTCCTTTGGTGATGGCAAATCCGAAGGTGATGCTTCAATGAAAAATCTTCTCGGCGGCAAAGGCGCAAATTTGGCGGAAATGTCGAATATGGGCTTGCCAGTTCCCCCGGGCTTTACCATCACCACTGAAGTCTGTGATGTTTATTACAAAAATAACAAAAAATTTCCTGATGATTTGCAAAAGCAGGTTGAAGAAGCGCTAAAAAAAATTGAAGAAAAAATCGGCGCTAAATTTGGTGATGAAAAAAATCCGCTGCTTTTTTCTGTTCGTTCTGGAGCTAGAGCCTCAATGCCTGGCATGATGGATACAGTTTTAAATTTAGGTCTGAATGACAAAACCGTGCAAGGTTTGGTGAAAAATTCTGGCAATAAACGTTTTGCTTTTGATTCGTATCGCCGTTTTATCCAGATGTATTCCGATGTTGTTCTCGAAGTTGATCATCACAATTTTGAAGTAATTCTCGATGAAAAAAAACAGGAGGTTGGAGCCAGTGCTGACACTGATTTGAGTGAAGATGATCTTGAAAAACTCATCGCGCTTTACAAAGCGGAAGTCAAAAAAGAATCAGGTCGCGAATTTCCGCAAGATGTGCATGAACAACTTTGGGGCGCGATTACCGCAGTTTTTGCTTCATGGATGAATAACCGCGCCATCACCTATCGCGAACTTCACGATATTCCGGCCAGCTGGGGCACGGCGGTTAATGTGCAATCGATGGTGTTTGGCAATATGGGCGAAACTTCCGCAACCGGCGTTGCCTTCACACGCAATCCATCCACCGGCGCCAAAGAACTTTACGGTGAATATCTCATTAATGCTCAAGGCGAAGATGTGGTTGCTGGCATTCGCACACCGCAATCAATCACGGTTTCTGGCAAGAATCAGCTTGGCTCAAAATTGCCTTCGATGGAAGAAACCATGCCAGATGTTTATGCCGAGCTGGTAAAAATTTACCGCAAATTGGAAGCGCATTATCGCGATATGCAGGATATCGAATTCACCGTGCAAAACAAAAAATTATGGATGTTGCAAACCCGCAACGGCAAAAGAACAGCGCATGCCGCAATCAAGATTGCCGTTGATATGGTTGAAGAAAAACTGATCGACAAAAAAGAGGCGTTGAAGCGCATTGATCCGGCAAGTTTGGATCAGCTTCTTCATCCAACTCTCGATTCAAAAGCTAAAGTTAAAATTATTGCCAAAGGCCTTCCAGCCTCTCCGGGTGCGGCTTCAGGCATTGTAGTTTTTTCCTCTGCCGAAGCGGAAAGAAAATCTGAAAGCGGTGAAAAAGTGATTCTAGTTCGTGTTGAAACCAGTCCCGAAGACATCAAAGGTATGCATGTTTCGCAAGGAATTTTAACTGCTCGCGGTGGTATGACATCGCACGCAGCCGTGGTTGCGCGTGGTATGGGAACACCTTGTGTTTCCGGTGCTACCGGTCTTCATGTCGATTATTCCGGTAATTTTTTTACCGCTAACGGTGTGAAAGTAAAAGAGGGTGAAACCATTACCATCAACGGTTCAAATGGTGATGTAATTTTGGGGCAAATGCCAACATTAAAAGCAAATTTATCCGGCGATTTTGCGCAAATTATGAAATGGGCTGATGAAATTCGTATGCTGAAAATCAGAACAAATGCTGAAACTCCGCTTGATTGCCAAACCGCGCGCGATTTTGGCGCTGAAGGTATTGGCCTTTGCAGAACCGAGCATATGTTTTTCAATGAAGACCGCATTGTTTCTGTGCGCGAAATGATTCTTGCCGAAACTGTCGATGGCAGAAAAAAAGCGCTGGCAAAACTTTTACCGATGCAGCGTCAGGATTTTGTTGAGATCTTTAATATCATGACTGGATTGCCGGTAACGATTCGCCTGCTCGATCCGCCACTTCATGAATTTTTGCCGCACAAAGAAAATGAAATTGCCGAAGTGGCAAAAGTTGCAGGCGTTGATGTTGGCTATGTCAAACATCGCACGCATCAATTGCAGGAACAAAATCCCATGCTTGGCCATCGCGGTTGCCGTCTTGGAATTTCCTATCCTGAAATTTATGAAATGCAGGCGCGTGCAATTTTTGAAGCTGCGTCAATCGTAAAAAAAGAAAGCAAGAAGGATGTGCTTTTGGAAATCATGATTCCGCTAGTTGCAACGAGAAAAGAGTTACAAATTTTAAAAGAATTAATCGTTAAAACCGAAAAAGAAGTTGAAAAAGATCATGGCATAAAATTGCAATATTTAATCGGAACAATGATTGAACTGCCTAGAGCTGCGCTCATCGCCGATCAAATCGCCCATGAAGCTGAATTTTTCAGTTTTGGCACCAATGATTTAACTCAAACCACTTTTGGCTTATCGCGCGATGACTCGGCAAATTTTCTTGGCCACTATCAAAAATGTGGAATTTTGGAAAAAGATCCCTTTGCCGAACTAGACCAGGAAGGTGTTGGCGCACTAATCAAAATTGCCGCCAAAAAAGGAAAATCAGTTCGTAAAGACATCAAATTGGGAATCTGTGGTGAACATGGCGGCAATCCCGCATCAATTGAGTTTTGCCATCGTAGCGGCTTAAATTACGTCAGCTGCTCTCCTTATCGTGTTCCGATTGCAAGACTGGCGGCAGCAAGGGCGACGTTAAATTAACCCCAATAACGTTTAAGAAACCCAGATTCAAATTTACAGACTCTAAGCTAAATCACAAATCTCACCACACTGTCACCCCGCACTTGTTGCG
>Ga0155951_126_pt2 | contig 49260 bp, 44 predicted proteins | sample RifCSPlowO2_02_FD_107605 | JGI IMG/M metagenome (GOLD analysis project Ga0155951, IMG submission 107605) | Alphaproteobacteria bacterium RIFCSPLOWO2_02_FULL_40_19 | reverse complement strand
ATTTGGGAGAGACAAACTCTAACTCTGAGTTTGTCTCCATAAATCCTCCGTCTGATTGCTTCGCAATCAGCCACCTCCTTTTTCAAAGGAGGTCAGGAAAACCCTCTTTGAAAAAGAGGGTGGATCAATCGCGATAGCGATTGAGACGGGTGATTTGAGAGAGACAAACTCCAATCCAAAGTTTGTCTCCACAAATCCTCCGGCGCTTCGCGCCACCTCCTTTTTCAAAGGAGGTTATTTGACTTTTAGAATCACATTTTTATCAAGCGCGCCTTATGACTGCAAAAGATAAACACAGTTCTTCCGTTAAAGATTTTTCCAAAAAAGATCTCCTGTCTTTTTATCGCGAAATGCTACTGATTCGCCGTTTTGAAGAAAAGGCCGGACAGCTTTATGGCATGGGTTTGATTGCCGGTTTTTGCCATCTTTACATCGGTCAGGAAGCAATCGCATGCGGCATGCGCCATACTATGAAAAAAGGCGATAAGGTGATCACAACCTATCGCGATCACGGCCATATGATTTCAGTTGGTTCTGATCCAAAAAGAATCATGGCTGAATTGCTGGGAAGGCGTGATGGCTCTTCAAAAGGCAAGGGCGGTTCGATGCATCTTTTTGATCTGGAAAAACATTTTTATGGCGGACATGGAATTGTCGGCGCTTCAGTTTCGATTGGCGCCGGTCTTGCTTTTGCCGATAAATATCGCGGCAATAACAATGTCACTTACTGCTATTTTGGTGATGGTGCAGCGCATCAGGGACAAGTTTATGAAACTCTCAACATGGCAAAATTATGGAATTTGCCGGTATTGTTCATCATCGAAAATAATCACTACGCCATGGGCACTTCACAGATGCGTTCATCATCAACCAACGAGCTGCACAAAAGAGGTCAGGGCTTCAATATTCCCGGCGTCAAAATCAACGGTATGGATATTTTTGAAGTTATTTGCGAAGGCCAAAAATGCGTTGATTATGTGCGAAGCGGCATGGGACCGATGATTGTCGAAATGGACACTTATCGCTATCGCGGCCATTCAATGTCTGATCCCGCGACATATCGCAGCAAGGAAGAGCTCAATTGCAAAAAAGAAAAAGACCCGATCGACAAGCTTCACGCGCACATCCTGACCAATAAAATCGCCGCTGAAACCGAAATCAAAAAAATCGACGACGAAATTAAACAGCAAATCAGCGACATAGTCGACTTCGCCAAAAACTCCCCAGAGCCCGATGAGAGCGAGCTCATGACTGAGATTTACAAGTGAACATGATGAATCAAATCCACAATTTTCTTGAAAATTATCAGCTAGATTCGCCGCAGCCTGACTTGTTTGGATCAACTTTTTCACATCCAACAAAAATCTTTTTTTCGCCAAATTCCGACAAAAAAATCTCAAATTTTCAAAACGAGTTCTGGACTGCGAAACAGCGCAAATCCTGTTCTCTTCACGAAATTTCCTACCGCGCTTGCTTCAAAGCGGAGCTACCAAGTTTTTTCATCAATCTGCTCACCAAAGAAAATGACGTAGTTTACGATCCATTCTCCGGACGAGGAACGACGGCGATTGAAGCCGCACTGCAAAAACGCCAGATCATCAGCAATGACGTCAATCCGCTGTCGCAAATTTTTGCTGAAGCGAGACTTGAAATACCAAACATCCAAGACGTCGTGAGGAGACTTGAGGGAATAAAAATCAGCAAAAAATTTTCTGCCGGAATTGATCTTTCGATGTTTTTCGAAAAAGAAACGCTGCACGAAATTTTGTCGCTAAAAAATTATCTGCAAAAAAAACGTGATTCTAAAAGTGAAGATGGAGTTGATCGCTGGATTCGCATGGTTGCAACTAATCGCTTAACTGGCCATTCGTCAGGTTTTTTTTCAGTCTACACCTTGCCGCCAAACCAGGCAATTTCTGCAAAAAAACAGGCTGAGATAAATGCAAAAAATAATCGCAGAGCGGAATATCGCGACACGAAGTCAATCATTGCGAAGAAAAGCCAGTCGCTGTTGCGCAGCCTCTCTCATGAGCAAAAAGAAAATCTGCATCAGGCAAAAAAAACTGCGATTTTTTTGAATGAATCAGCCGCATCAACTGCAAAAATTTTAGCAAATTCTGTAAATTTAATTGTGACCTCGCCGCCATTTTTGGATGTCGTGGACTACGCCTCCGACAACTGGTTACGCTGTTGGTTCAACGGAATCGACCAATTTGAACTGCAAAAAAAAATTTCTTCCCACTCAAAAATTGAGCAGTGGAACAAATTTATTTTTTCCTGTTTTTCAGAATTTTATCGCGTCGTAAAGCCAGGCGGATATGTGGCATTCGAAGTTGGCGAAGTAAAAAACGGAAAAATTAAACTCGAAGATCACGTGCTGCCGATTGGCTTAAATGTTGGCTTCAATTGCATAGCTGTCATCGTAAATTCTCAAACATTCACAAAAACTTCAAACATCTGGGGTGTCATCAATAACAAAAAAGGTACGAATTCAAACCGAATTGTTTTGTTCCAAAAATCATGAGAGACAATTATACAAAAACCCTCGAAGAGCTTGTAAAACAAATCATCAAACCACTGAAAAATGTGCCGTTTAATTTGATCGTTGAGTCGATTTACAACAAAAAAGTTTTGCCTTTCGATCGGTCAAATTCGAAAAATAAATCTCTAAATAAATCTCTCTTGGAAAATTTAAAAAAAGCTTCCGAAAACGCTGGTAAAGCGGTTAACAAAGCTGGTGGAATTTCAAGCAAAAGAGTCAATGAAGTAGGAAATTACATCGAATTTTTTGTTAAAAAATCTTTGGAAAAAGTCGGCTACAAAGTACTTTCGCAAATAACAAAATCAGGAAAAAATAAATCAGCCGGATATCCAGATGTGCAGTTTAGAGATGAGTTTGGCAGAGTCTGCTACCTGGAATGCAAAACTTTTAATTCAAAAAATATTGCGACCACGCAAAGAAGTTTTTACCTCTCGCCGTCAAGCGATCCAAAAGTAAATTCCGATGGATTTCATTTCGTTTTGTCTTTCGAAATTGAACCACGTGCAAAAAAGTTTTACTGCGCTTCCTACAAACTTCTCTCAATCGAAAATTTATCCTGTGACTTAAAGCACGAGTTCAACAGCGATAACAAGCGGCTCTACACAAAAGAATTAATTTTAGCAGAAGGGAGATTTTTATGATTCTACGAAAACTAACAGTCCGTGAAGCCTTGCGCGAAGCCATGGCAGAAGAAATGCGTGCCGATCAAAATATTTTTGTCATGGGTGAAGAAGTGGCGGAATATAACGGTGCATACAAGGTGACTCAAGGATTGCTTGCCGAATTTGGTCAAAAAAGAGTGATTGATACGCCAATCACCGAACACGGTTTTACCGGTCTGGCAATTGGTGCGGCGTTGGCTGGTTTAAAACCGGTTGTCGAATTTATGACTTTCAATTTTGCCATGCAGGCGATGGATCAAATTGTCAATTCTGCGGCAAAAACCAATTACATGTCCGGTGGGCAGGTGAGATGTCCGATTGTGTTTCGCGGTCCAAATGGCCCGGCCGCACGCGTTGCAGCGCAACATTCGCAATGTTATGCCGCCTGGTATGGCTCAATTCCAGGCCTTAAAGTGGTTTCTCCCTACAGTGCTGCTGATTGCAAAGGTTTACTGAAAAGCGCAATTCGCGATCCAAATCCGGTAATCTTTCTCGAAAATGAAATCACCTACGGTTTTTCTTTTGAGGAAGAATATGACGAAGATCATCTGGTTGAAATTGGCAAAGCCAAAATTTTGCGCGAGGGGCGGGATGTGACGATAATCACTTTTTCTCTGGTAGTGAAATATGCGCTTGAAGCCGCAGAAGAATTGGCAAAAGAAGGGATTGAAGCAGAGGTGATTGATCTTCGCACCATTCGTCCGCTTGATCGTCAAACCATTGTCGATTCAGTGAAAAAAACTTCACGTTGTATAACGGTTGAAGAAGGTTTTCCCTTCGCTTCAATCGGCAGCGAAATTGCTTCAATCATGATGGAAGAAGCTTTCGATTATCTCGACGCTCCAATCAAAAAACTCGCTTCAGTTGATGCCCCGCTTCCCTACGCCGCCAATCTCGAAAAACTTGCATTACCAAAAACCGCAAACATTATCGCGGCGGTTAAGAACGTAGTTCATGGCAGAAAATTTTTTGTATAATTTTGTAAGAAGTCACCACATAACCAAAACACTGTTTGTTGCTTATTTTGTAGTATTCTTTGCAATTCTTTATTTTTTTTCTTTTGCAATTTTTGGTGAAAAAGGATTGATGGAATTTTTTGCTTTGAAAAAAGCAATTGCAGGTAGGGATATCATTAAACAGGAGCTTTCAAGCAAAGTTCAGGCTAAAAAAAATATGATTGAAGGTATGAATCCAAACTCACTCGATCTTGATTTGCTAGATGAACAATCACGCAAGGTTCTGGGTTATGTCGGAAAAAATGAAGTGGTAGTTTATCATGATGAAAAGAACGCAAAAAATGGTGATATACAATGAGCCTTACGCATGAAATTTATCGCAAATTTTTGCATTTTTTGCTGATTCTGATCCCCGTTGCTTTTGTTGTTTTTGGCAAATGGAAAACTTTGTTAATCCTTGCCCCTCTTACTACGGCAATTGTTTCTCTTGATTACATGCGTCGCAACAATGACAAGGTTAAAAATATTTTTAACCAAATCTTTGGCATAATTCTGCGCGAACATGAAATTGACGGCGGCAAATTATGCGGCGCCAGCTGGGTTTTTTTAGGCGCTTGTGTGAACTTTTTTTTCTTTAAAACAGAAATTGCCGTCAGCGGATTTTTAATTCTGGTAATTTCTGATGCTTTGTCAGCGTTGCTTGGGAAGTCTTATCCAAGTCAGCCGTTTTTTGAAAAATCTCTTTTGGGATCCTTGGCGTTTTTTGTTAGCGCCGTAGTCATTCTGATTTCCTGCGGAATTTATTTTGATTCACGTTTCTGGTTTTATTTCTTTGGAATTTTTTGTGTTTTTTTTGTGACAATAGTTGAAGCGCGTCCAAGCTTCATCGGCATTGACGATAATTTTACCATTCCAATCATATTCGGTTCTCTCATGACAGCATTTGATTTTATGTGGAGCTGATACAAAATGTGTTCAATTCAAATTTAAGAGGTTTTATGCTTAAAAAAATATTGTTTCTTGCCACAATTTTTATGCTCGCATCATGTCAGAGTAAAACCGTAACTTCGGAAGAAAAACTCAAGGTTGAAGATCAAGCAGCTGAAGCCTATCAAACCATAGAAGGTGAAGAAGAAGCGGCAAAAATGAACCAGCAACAAGATGTGCAAGTACAGGAAATTGAAGTTCAGGATCGTATATTTTTTTCCTATGATTCCTCTGACTTAAGCGATGAGGCAAAAAAAATTCTTGATACACAGGTTTCATGGCTCAAAAGCGACACGGCAGTTCGCATCACTGTTGAAGGTCATTGCGATGAGCGCGGCACACGCGAATACAATATCGCTCTTGGTGAAAAAAGAGCTAACACCGTCAAAAATTATTTAGTTGCGAATGGTATTGATGTCGTGCGTATCAAAATCGTTTCTTATGGCAAAGAGCGTCCTGCCTATTTTGGCGCCACTGATGAAATTTTTTCCAAAAATCGCCGTGCGGTAACTTTAATTAACTAGCGATGGTTGCAACTAAACAGTCAGTAGCAAAAAACATTCAGGAAATTTACGGAGTTGATAGAGAAGCCGCGTTTGGAATAATTCAATATGATATGACATTTCGCAGATCATTAAACAGGCTTGGAATGCTTGCCGCCGTTGCTGATACCGGAAAGTTTGAATTTAAGGAAGGCGTTGCCACAACAGCAACTGGCGTGGCTAAAGAAGGGGTTGGAATGATACCGGTTGTTGGGTCAATTGCCTCTTTTGTCGGCCATCTTGCAGCTTTAGGTGTTAGAAAAATTGAATCGCATCTTATCGAGCGCGATGTGAAAAGAATTTCTGCAATGAATCCGTCGCAAGATATGGAAGATTGGTATTCCTTCACCAAAGATCTTTCAGCATCTGTTATCGCCAGTAAAGCAAAGCAAATAGCCACTATGGATGAAAAGCAGATTGCTGAACTTGCCAAAAAAGATGCCGGCAGAATCGCAGAAGAAATTATGGATGGAAAAGCAAAAACAATTGATGATGAGGAAGCAATTTCCGGTTTGACAAAAGTTGTAACCGGAGTTGAGAAATCTACCTCCGAAAAACCGGCAGCAACATTTAGACCGGTTGAAGTTTTACAACCATTTCCTCATCTTGTGGGAGCCGCAAGGGCTGCCTGATTCTCTAAGAACCTGTCCTAAGTCTTTTTTAACCCCAGATTTTAGCATGTTTTTAGCGCTTTTTTGACAAAATTACGAAGCGTATCTGGCAATACGGTGAGTAATTTTGTCAAAAAATAAGCAAAAACAGGGTAAAATATGGGGTTAAAAAAGATTTAGGACAGGTTCTAAGAACTCAATCCACAATTTCGTCATTTTTTCTGATAAAGAATTTTGTTCGCAGCGATGGTGGAGATGTGTAAAATCAAAGTGATCCATATTCTGATCCTGTTGCCCGCAAGAATAAAAATATTCTGTTTCGCCTTTTTCATTTATTCTTTTTTGCAGACATTGTGAGCACACGCCTTTCATCATGCATTGCATCGGCGCATTAAGGCTGGTGATGGCAAATTTTGCTTGCGATAAAATTGGATTTTCGTGACGTAATTTTGCCACTTTATGCATCATTTGATCATTGCCGATGGTAAAGATTCGGTCGAATTTAGGCATGTGGAAATTTTTTATCACATCAATTACCGAGCCTTGAAAACGGCCATTTGTTGCAGGTTCATCCTCGATTGCAATTACCAGCTCATCGCAGGATTTTTTCATTTCTTCTTCAAGTATGACGTAGGAATTTTTGCGATAGCCAGCAAAGAAAAAAACTTTGCAGCCGTTTTTTTTCATTGCTTTGGCGATGGTTATGAGTTGATTACCACGTCCACTACCGATTAGAAGTACGGTTTCATTTTGCGGAATTTCCGTTGGCTTGCCGCCTGGACCCATAAAAACACAAGGTTCGCCAGATTTGAAATTTTTAATTAAACTCGTTGACCCACCAGTCTCAACCATAATGCCGCTGATAATCCCATTTTCGCGATTAATTGAAAGCGCCGTTACTGCGATATTTTCCATCGCCATCAACTGATCGCCATTTTTTTTTGCTGAAGCGTGGTAGTTTTGGAGGCGGAAAATTTGTCCAATTTGTGTTTTCATGGCTAAAAGTGGCGCCCTTACCGATAGCTCAACCACATAATCGGAGAGCCTTTCGACTTTCTCGATTTGTACCAAGAAATCCTTATAGATATTTCTAGAACCTGTTTCCATCTGTTGATTTTCAACCAGCTCCAATACCCCATTAATTTCTTGACGGCCAATCTTCGCGCTCGCCATTGCCTTCACCACATTGCCTTCAAATTCTGGATGTAGATCACCAAAAAAACTCACTGATTTTTTGCTCTTCCCATCAATTTTGGTGATAAATTTATAACCATCCAAAGCCTTGAAATATCTGCCTTGCAGCGGAATTTCCAAACCATCTTCCAAAACCGGTGAAAGATTCGGAGTTGTGCCAGCGGCAATGATTAAAGAACGGCATGGAAAATTTTTTTTGTCAGCACATTTAAGATTTTTGATATGACCAAACTCATCAAGTTCAGCTTCAAGAGGCGTGATATTCTCAACAAATTCGATGCCCTCTTCAAAAGCCTTTATGAGCTCTTGGTGATTGAGTTTGTAAGCCGGAGATTCTTGCAGTTTTTTGCGATATAAAATTTTTACCGGTGGAAAATTTTCATTTTTTTTTGCATCCTGTAAAAATTCTTCGGCAATAATTTTTTCTTCTTCATTCAAAATTTTGAAAACTTTTTCCTTGCCGATTGCCGCAACTTTTTTGGCAAATTTTTTTACCTGCACAAAATAGTAAGTCTGCGCCTCGCATGCGCAATCAACGGCTGTAAGGCCTCCGCCGATTATCACAATTGGCATTCTGATTTGCAAATTGGTGAATAATTCTTCTTTAAATGCGCCGCTTAATTGCAATGACATTAGAAAATCTGAAGCGCTTCTGATGCCTTTGGCGAAATTATTTTTGATGTCGATGATATTTGGTCGTCCCGCGCCGATACAGAGCGCAACATGATCAAAACCATAATCCTCAAACGCAATTTTATCGGTGATTGAAGAACCAAAACGAATGCCGCCAAACATGCGAAAATTTTTTCTTCTCTCTAAAAGCAGGCGGATGATTTTAAGATAATTTTTGTCCCAACGCACTGTTATGCCATATTCAGCAACGCCTCCGAATCCGCCAATCAAGCGGCTTGAAAGTGGTTCATAAATTTCATCAAGAAACTTTATCGGACGGAATTTTTGTCGATTGTAAAAGGTATCAATGCCGGAAATTTCCGGATTTAGCGGTTCAATTTTTAAGCCGTCAATTGCCACCACCTCATGTCCATCATTGAGCAGATGATGCGCCAGAGTATAGCCAGCAGGGCCTAAACCACAGATTAGAATTTTTTTGCCGGAATTTTTTTGCGGAAATTTTTTCTGCGGATTAAGCGGATTCCAGCGTGTCAGCAGTGAATAGATTTCAAAGCCGTATGGCAGGTTCAAAACATCTTTCAGGATTCGTGTTTCAATTTGCGGAATATCAACCGGATCCTGTTTTTGGTAGATGCAGGATTTCATGCAATCATTGCAAATGCGGTGTCCGGTGCCGGCAATCATCGGATTGTCAATTGTTGCAACCGCAAGTGCAGCGAGTGAAAAGCCTTCGCTTTTCAAAAGATTCATCTCTGAAATTTTTTCATCGAGAGGACAGCCGTGAAGTTCAATTCCGAGTGGATCTTTTTTGAATTCGGTTGAATTTTTTTCATGCAAACCGCTGCGACAGGAATCTTTTTTTTGTTGGTGGCAGAATATGCAGTAATTGGCTTCACCCTGTGCACGGTTGAGGCTGTAACCTTGATCGCTTAAATCAAAATTTTCACGCCGTGATTTTTTTTCGCATGGCGAAATGAGATTTTGGTGATCAGTTTTTTTTGGCAGGATAAAAAGTGCGCCGTTTTTATGTAGCTTGCGACCAGTGTCAGAGTGAAGCGCCCAAGCTGCATAAATTCTTAATTTTTCCAGATTCTTTTCTGCAAGAATTTCTGCTGCGAGTTTTTTTTCCAAATCATCAACGTCATCGAAAGAAATGTCTAGCTCCTGCAAAATTGCCATCCCATCTGGTTCTGATGGAGTTTTGCTGAATTTTTTTGCCACATCGCGTTGCACAAATTCGCGTCGCGCGATGTAGATTTTTTGTAGCTCTTGGTGATTTCTTTTCAGTTCATTATTTTCCTTTTCGATGCAGAAAAGTTTTGTCAGAAAATCTTCAAGAATTCGTGCGGATTCAAGCAAATCCGGTTTTCGTCCCGATAGGAATTCTTCAAATTTTTGATCCAGTTTTTCTAACCCCTCACGCTCGTAAAGATCTTCAAAATTTAGTTCAAACTTGGGATTGAGAAAGTTTTGTGAGGGCATTTTTTACGATTAATTCTTCGTCAAATTCAAATTTTTGATCTCCGATGATCTGGTATTTTTCGTGGCCTTTGCCGGCAAGAATCAGGATGTCGCAAGCTTGCAGCAAACTTGTCGCTTTTTCAATTGCCGATTTACGGTCATTAATTTCGATTGTTTTTGATCTATCGCAAGCGGCAAGAATTTCTGCGCGGATTGTTGCCGGATTTTCCAATCTTGGATTGTCGTCGGTGATAATGACAAGATCGGTAAGCCTTGAAGCAATTGCTCCCATCACCGGACGCTTTGTGGCATCGCGATTTCCCCCGCATCCAAATAAAACCACAACACGATCTTTGGCGAGGTCGCGCGCTAACTTCAAAACATTTTCCAAAGCATCGGGAGAATGGGCAAAATCAATAAAAATTTGAGCGCCATTTGGCAAAGTGGAAACCTGTTGCATTCGCCCTGGTGCTGGTTGTAGCAGGTGCAGTTTTTTTACAAGATCGTATAATTTTTCTTCAGGAATTTGGTGCTTTGCCAAGACATTTCCTAAAGCGCAAAGCGTGTTGAATGCTTGAAACTCGCCGCTTGCTACCAGTTCAAATTCGTAAGTTTTTTTGTTGAATAAAAATTTTATTTTCCCGTTCAACACAATCAGAAGCTTGATGGCATTGGCTTTAAAGCCATAATCAATAATTGGATGATTATTTTCTTCGCAGATTTTTTTGATTTTTTTAAATTCGGGAATGTCTGAATTAAGCACCGCAAAACCGCTATTTTCTAGGACAGAATTAAACAGGATCATTTTGCATCTGAAATATTCGGCAATTGATTGGTGATAATCGAGATGATCTTGCGTGAAGTTTGTAAAAGCGCCGACAGCAATTTTCAAACCAGCAATACGACCTTGTTCAAGGCCAATTGAACTTACTTCTAGCGCTACATCATCGATGTCGTGTTTTTTTAGGATGTGAAGATTTTTGTAGAGCGAAGCAATGTCTGGAGTGGTGAGTGAGGAATTTTGTAAATCGTTTTTTACATCCTCGTCACACATCACGCCAAGCGTTCCGATTGAGGCCGATTTTTTTTCTAAAAACTGCAAAATCTGGCGTGTAAATTCAGCAGTGGAAGTTTTGCCGTTAGTGCCAGTAATGGCGTAGATGTTTTGGGGTAGGGGAGTGTAAAAGATTTTTAGGAATTCAGTTAGGAGTGTGAAGGGATTTTCGCAAATTATTGATTCGTGCTTCGTGCTTCGTGCTTCGTGCTTCGACAGTACAATTATGGCAGCGCCGTTTTTTATGGCGTCGGTGATGAATTTAGAGCCGTTTTGAGTTTTTCCCTGTAGAGCGAAAAAGGCTGAATTTTTTGTAACTAGGCGTGAGTCGATGGCGATGTCTGAGACTTCGATTTGAGTAGGATCGCAGCTGATTTCAAAGGGAGTTTTAACTTGCGAAAGAATTGTTGAGAGCTTCATGAATCAGTTTGTTGAACTGCGCTGCTGCAGTTCTGGGGTTGGTTGCGCGTGTGATTGGACGCCCGACAACTAAATGCGACGATCCGTTTGTCAATGAAGTTTTGACATCGCAAACACGTTTTTGGTCGTCATTTGCGATTGCTTGTGCCCTGATTCCCGGGCTTACAATCAAAAAATCATTACCAAAATTCTGGCGCAGATTTTTCGCTTCAAGTCCTGATGCGACAACACCGTCAAGTCCGGAAGAAAGTGCCAGCGCGGTTTTTTTGTTGATTAATTCTTCGAGTGAAACTGATGGATCGAACCCCATTTCATTTAAATCTTTTGTATCAAAATTGGTTAAAATTGTGACACCAATGATCTGTATTTTGCCCTTGTTTTGCGCGGCTTTTTCCATGGTTTCGCGGTTGGCGGTGTGGATGGTTAAAAGATCAATTTCATATTGTGCCAGATTTTGCACTGCGCGCGCAACAGTTTCGGAAATATCGTAAAGTTTGAGATCAGCGAAAATCTTTTTACCCTTTGATTTCAGCCATTTGAGCAGTGAAAAATATTCACCACTCATCATCAATTCCAAACCGATTTTATAAAATGACACTTCACTTCCAAGTTCATCAACCAATTTTTTTGCGGCGGAAAAATCAGGAATGTCGAGTGCGACTATGAGTTTGTCTTTCATAATTTTTTTTCTTCACCGGTGATTAGGCGTATGATGTTTTCCTTGTGGCGGATAAAAATTAATATGAAGAGCAGGCCGCAAAAAATTAGTTGCGATGTAGGAGAATCATAGGCGGAAGAGAGGATTATCGAAGAGAAAATGGCTATTAGGGAAGCGATGGAAGAAATGCGAAATAGGCAAAATGACATGATCCAAAAGCATATGGCAAGAAATCCAACGCTGAAATCAAGCGTGAGTAAAACAGCAATTGCTGTTGCAACGCCTTTGCCGCCTTTGAAATTGAGATAAATTGGATAAATATGGGCAATCACTGCTGTTGCAGCAACCAGCACCAAAAACAAATGCAGATTGCCGGCATCATAAAATGAAAAGCGCGCGATGATAACCATGATTGCGCCTTTCAGCCCATCGAGAATCAGGGTTAATAATCCCAATTTTTTTCCGGCAATGCGCGAAACATTCGTGGCGCCGATATTTTTTGAGCCAAGCTCACGAATATCTTTTTTGGAAAATTTTTTTGTGAGGAGAAAACCAAATGGGATTGCGGCAATTACGTAGGTGATGACAAGAAAAAGAGCTTGATAAGCTATCATGCGTTGTTGTCGGGATCGCTGTTTATGTTTCTGTTTTTGCGGAAGGCCTCAAGTGATACTACTTTTGCTGATAAATCAATTTCAGTTTTACTTTTATTGGCCTGATTTGATTCATTGTAATCTTCTGACTCAATTTCTTCGAGATCGCCATATCCCATGCTGAATTTCAGCACAAAATTTACCGATGGATCGGCAAAGGAAGTAACGGATTTATAAGGGACGGAAATTTTTTCATATTTTCCGCCGAAGCTTAAAGAAACTTCAAAATTCTCATGTTTAACCGTGAGTGATTTGTATTGATATTGGAGGGCAATGGTCATTTCATCCGGGTATTTTTCGAGCAGATGTTTTGACATTGAAACGCCAGGAAAGCGTGTGAGAAAGGTGAAGATAAAATAATGTTTGCCAGGCAGGCCGGCTTTTTCGATTTTTTTTAGAGTTTCAAAAATCACCGAACGCATCGAATTTTCGATGATTTCGTCATAGCCGATTAGATCTTGCATTAGACAGGTTCTGAGATTGAGAGAAAGAGTGCCCGACTTCTGTTGACAGGCGTCGGGCGAGCCCCGATAATTTCACTTATGCAAGAGCAACTTTTGTTGCAGGAGCAAATTCGAAGTTATCATTAGCAAAGTTATCGTTTGCGTTTACTTGTTTGAACGGATGCCTGCGAAGCAGACCGGCAGTTTCTCAACCGTGTGAAAACATTTCCTTTAGCGAATGTCGAAAGCTGGTCGCCCCCAAATTTAGTGGTGGAGGCGTTGGGAATTGCACCCAAGTCCATAACGTTTATTGCGAAATGCGTTTATCACCATAGTCTCCCAGCTGTGAGGCCGGGAGCGGTATGGCAATATAAGTGGGAGAAATTTTTTAACAAGATTTTATGTTGCCAAGGTTAGGCATACCGGACAGTGATCCGAAGCTTTTTCCTGATCACGCACTCCGCGATCTTCAATAGTTGCTTCCAAAATTTTATCTGCCGCGAGAGGTGAGGTTAAAAGATAATCGATGCGAAAGCCTTTATTGTGTTGCCAGGAATTGCCTCGATAATCCCACCACGAGAAAGCCTGGTGATTTGGGTTGGCAGCACGGTAGGAATCAATGAAGCCAAGATTTAAAAGTGAGCGAAATTTTTGTCTTTCGAGAGGATGAAATAAAATTTGTCCATCCGCGCTTTTTGGATCAAAGCAGTCAATTTCTTCGACTGCGACATTGAAATCGCCGCCAAAAATCTGGATTTCATCATATTCGTGAAGTTCTGCCAGATGTGTTTTCAAAGCATCAAAAAAATCCAGCTTGTAAAGAAATTTTTCTTCATCTCCTCCGCCATTTGGAACATAAATTGATGCAACGCGCATTACTGAATTTTTTAAAGAAACTATTGCTTCAATATAACGCGCTTGTTCATCCTCATAGTTTGGGAGGCCTTTAACCACATCTTCAATTTTGAATTTGGAAATGATTGCTACTCCATTGTAAGTTTTTTGTCCATAAACTGCGGCGTTGTAACCGGCATCAAATAAAGCTTCGAAAGGAAAATCCGCTTCAATGCATTTTAGTTCCTGCAATAAAACTATGTCAGGTTGTGAATTTTTTAACCAGGCAAGAAGCTGCGGCAATCTTGCTTTGACAGAGTTGACGTTGAATGAGGATATTTTGACATTGGTCATAAATCCTTCATGAAATGAAAACCGCGAATGTAAAATCCTTCGCGGAAAAATAGCGGATGCGATCTTTTGTTTTCAGTGTAAGAGTCGAGAGCGAATATATCGCATTTTTCCAGGCGTGCCTTTTTTTCGAGATAATTAAGAATTTTTCCGCCAACGCCACTTTTGCGATTTTTTTTATCAACCACAAAATTGCAGACTTGCAAATAACGGCCGCAATAGAACATGTAGGAAATCCAGTATCCGGCAACGCCGATCATCTTTTCATCACAAAAAGCGGCGACCATTTTGTAATTGTTGCGTGAAATCATTTCATCGAGCGCTGATATAAATTTTTCGCTGTTTATTTTTTCGTACATCTGACCGATTAAAGGGAGGGCTAAAAGCATTTCATCTTTATTGTTGAGCTCTCTGATTTCGATTTCCATCTAAAGGTTTTTTAATTGTTGTTCGAGTGCGGCAGCCCAGTTGGTGATAGTGCCGGCGCCGGTGCAGAAAATTATGTCACCGGCTTTAACAAGAGGTTTGATGATTGCAGCTAAATCTTTTTCGTTCGCAAGTTTGATTACGTTTTTGTGTCCGGAATTTTTTATTCCCGCAATCATGGCATCTTGCGTGATGCCATTAATTGGCTTTTGTCCGGCGGAATAAATATCTGAAACTATGACGATATCAGCATCTAAAAAAGCATGACAAAATTCGCTGAACAAATCATGCACGCGCGAATATTTGTGCGGCTGAAAAACACAAATTACTTTATGGGACTGTCGCAAATCCCCATTTCTTACCATTTTTAAACTCGACGAGCCCTTGTAAATCAAGGGTTCAGATTTTTCAGAAAGTTGATTTGCGACGTGGCCTTTATGCTTGAAAACCAGTTTACGCGCGGCTTTAAGCGTGGTTGAAATTTCAGTTGGATGATGTCCGTAATCATCGATGATTGCCACGCCTTCATATTCACCAACCTTGGTGAAACGGCGTTTCACGCCATTAAAAGCAGCTAAACCTTTTTTGATTTTGTCATCGGAAATTCCTAAAAACTTTCCAATGGCAATGCCAATTAAAGCATTGCTGGCATTGTGCTCGCCATAGATTGGCATGTGAATATTTTCGATTTTTTTTCCGTCGCGAAATTCAACATCAAAACTCAAACCGTTAACATCCATCGCAATATTTTTTGCCACTAAATCAGCCGGTTTTTTTACTGAATAGGCGATGAGATTTTTTTTCTCGTTTTTCAGTTTTTCATAAATTTTTTCGACTTCAAAATCATCAAGGCAAAGCACGCATATTCCGGCTTCAGGGATTTGTCTGACATAAGTTTCAAAACATTGTTTCTGCTTTTCAAAAGAACCGCCATAACCGGAAAATTCGAGATGTTCCGGTTCGATATTGGTGACTGCGCCAATAAAGCTTGGTAAGGCAACAAAGCTGGCATCGGATTCATCAGATTCCGCCACTAAATATTTGCTTTTTCCCACTTTTGAATTGCTGTGAAAATAGTGGATAACACCGCCATTGATCACGGTTGGATCAAGTCCGCCAATTTCCAGAATAAGCGAAACGATTCCGGTGGTACTGGTTTTGCCATGTGTGCCGGCGATGGTGATGCCGTTATATTCGCTCATGATCAAAGCCAGCAAATTAGCGCGCGTAATCACCGGAATATTTCTTTTTTGTGCTTCAAGAATTTCAGGATTTTCTGATTTGATGATTGAAGTTTGCACGATCAGCGAAACATCTTTCGTGATATTTTTGGCATCATGTCCGACAAAATAATCAACATCTTTTTCACGCAATTTTGGTGTGAGATAATTTTCTGCCAAATCAGAACCCTGAACCGGAATTTTCCATTCACGTAAAATGAAGGCAAGCGCACTCATACCAATGCCTCCAAGGCCGATAAAATGAACCTTGCTCTGTTGTTTTAGTTTAGAAAAATTCATCGAATCTGTAAAAATGCGAACGTAAAAACCAAAAATGAAAACACAACAAATTGATAAAATTTTTTCGATTTGGGCAGCTGAAAATCCTCATCCGGCAACTGAATTAAATTATATCAACAACTACACGCTTCTGGTTGCAGTTGTTTTATCTGCCCAAAGCACAGATGTCGGCGTAAATAAAGCAACAAAGGCACTTTTTAAAATTGCTGACACGCCGCAAAAAATGTTAAAACTCGGCGAAGAAAATTTAAAAAAATACATTGCAACTATTGGGCTCTACAATGCAAAAGCATCCAACATTATCAAGCTCTCGCAGCGATTAGTTGATGATTTTAATTCCGAAGTTCCAAACAATTTTGCCAAACTGAAATCGCTACCGGGCGTTGGACAAAAAACTGCCAATGTTGTGTTAAATTGCGCCTTTGGACAGCCAACAATTGCGGTTGATACTCACGTTTTTCGCGTGGCAAATCGCATTGGTTTTGTTGATGAAAACACTCCGGAAAAAACCGAAATCGCTTTGCTAAAAATTATTCCCAGAAAATGGCAACAACATGCTCATCACTGGCTAATTCTGCACGGGCGTTATATCTGCAAAGCCAGAAAACCGGAATGCAAAAAATGCAAAATTGAGAAATTCTGCAATTTCAAGGAGAAAACCCAGCCATAAAGACGGGGTGACAAAATGAAGGAATTTGAAGACAGGCTCTAGACAGGTTCTTAAATTACCCCAATAACGTTTAAGAAACCCAGATTCAAATTTACAGACTCTAAGCTAAATCACAAATCTCACCACACTGTCACCCCGCACTTGTTGCGGGGTCCATCTCGTCAAAGACTTGATTTTATTGGTTGCGACCAAATGGACCCTGCAACAAGTGCGGGGTGACAGTGTGGTGGAGTTTATTGGTTTTACTTAGAGTTTGTAGACTTAAGCCATAATTCCTTAAGCGTTATTTGGGGTTAAATTGAGAACAAATCAGTGATCAAAAGCAGAATTGCTGATAGATAGGTGATCGAAAGTAGTAAAATGAAAAACGAAGTGAACTCGATTTGTATTAGCGACAGAGGTTTTATTCCTGAAAATCTGACTGAAAAAATCATGAAGCCGCTGACAAAGAGAACCAGTGAGTAAATAAAGGCAAAAAATCCGTTTTCAAAAAAACCAAAAAGAAAAAATAGACCGTATAAAAAAATTACTGGGATTAGGAAATTTATTAATGCTGAAAGAATAAGATCATTTTTCATCGAAACTGAATTTAATATAACCCCCAATAACGCTTAAGAAAATTTGTAATCACTTACCCCTCACAAAATATTACCCCTCGCCCCAACCCTCTCCCACAAGGGGAGAGGGAGTAGCGCCGAATTCGGATTAACTCCCTCTCCCCTTGTGGGAGAGGGTTGGGGTGAGGGGTATTTTTTTGTGAGGGGGATAATGTTCTTTCAAAGAGTAAGGTTGGTAGCATTTTTCTTAAGCGTTATTGGGGTTAATATAAGACGGTGAAAAAAAAAGGGGGGGGGTGATGACTGGTTGAGGGAATGGCGAAAATTCTGAAAAAATCTCTCATATTTTTACCGACTGGAATTCCTCGATCTAACCTCATCACGCAAAGCAATAACAGAAATCAACTGCACTACCGCAGATGGTTTTTTATTTTCGTCAAACAAGGCTTTTTTGGCATCTTCATTTTTCTGCTTGTCCCCTTGATCTTTGTAATAATCCATGATTCTTTTTCGCCATTCCGTCATATCGATTTTAACACCTTTTTTACCATCTTTTTCATACTTTTCCCAAAGATTCTGATCTTCCTTCAAAACAATCTTTTCCTCTTCCTGCGACTTTTTTGTGGTAACCATTGGACTGATGTGCCAACCCTCCCATTCTTTTCGCAATTCCATTTCCACCTTATTTGGATTTCCTTCCATTTTTGATTTTTCACCATCAACCATCTCATCAAAAAAAATTACCATTTCCTCTCTCTTTTGCTTTGGTTCATGAGAGACAGATGGCCTTTTCCTCCACGCCTTTCCAATAACGGAGGCGGCTCGTTCTCTTTCTGCTTGTTGGCTTGCAGATGAAACATGCGAAGGCGTCGCGTCTGATGCCGGAGAAGACACTGAAGAAATAGACGGCGGGGCGCCAGGAGAGGCAGGTTGTGAACGATGATGCTTCATCCACGTCTGAATAATGATGGCGGCTTGTTTTTCTTTTGCCTGTTGTTTTCTTACGCGATGACCACGAAAAGCTGCTTGGATTGTGGTAGCTGCGTCTGCTTGTTGGCTTGTGGCGGCTGCGGCGGCGGCTCGTTCTTCTCGTTCTCTTTCTTCGGCTTGTTTGCTTGCGGCGACTGCGGCGGAGGCTCGTTCTCTTTCTGCTTCAGCAACTCTTCTGGCTTCTTCTTCAGCTTCAGCAACTCTTCTGGCTTCAGCAACTCTTTTGGCTTCAGCAGCTCTTTTGGCTGCGTCGGCTGCTTCTCGGCTTGCGGCTGCTGCGGTGGCTCGTTCTTTTTCTTCAGCTTCTCGGCTTGCGGCGGCTGCGGCGGTTCGTTCTCTTTCTTCGGTGGCGGCTCGTTCTCTTTCGGCACGCTCTCTTTCGGCATGATCTTTTTCTGCTTGTTCTCTTGTGGCTGCGGTGGCTATTCTGGCAGCACGACCTCTAGCAACTGCTTGAATTCTGGCTGCAGCAGCAGAAGCTATTGCTTCGGTTTCTCGGCTTGCGGTGGCGGTTCGTTCTCTTTCTAAACGCTCTCTTTCGGCACGTTCTCTTTCGGCACGTTCTCTTTCTGCTTCTTCGGCGGTGGCACGTTCTCTTTCGGCACGTTCTCTTTCTGCTTCTTCGGCGGCGGCTCGTTCTCTTGCGGCACGCTCTCTTCTTTCGGTACGCTCTGTTTCTGTTTGTGCGGTAGCTAATGCGGAGGCGGCTCTTGCTTCGTCAGATTTAACTCTGTTAGCAAGAATATCTTCCGCTGCCATCATGTCGGCGGTGGCTTGTTCTTTTTTTGATTGTTCTCTTGCGGCTGCGGCGGAGGCTCGTTCTTTTTCTTCAGGTTCTCGGATTGCGGCGGCTGCGGCGGTTCGTTCTCTTTCGGTACGCTCTTTTTCTGCTTGTTCTCTTGTGTCTGCGTAGACTTTTCTGGCAGCACGACCTCTAGCAACTGCTTGAATTCTGGCTGCAGCAGAAGCTATTGCTTCAGCTTCTCGGCTTGCGGCGGCTTGTTCTATTTTGGCACGTTCTCTTTCTGCTTCGGCTGCGGCTCGTTCTCTTTGTGCAGTAGCTAATGCGGCGGCGGAGAGGGTCACTCTTGCTCGATGGACACGAAACACTTTTTGGATAGGAGTAGCGGCTCGGTCTCTTTCTTCCGCTGCAGCAGCTGCAGATCTAATGCTATCAGCAAGAATATCTTCCGCTGCCGCTATTGCATCTGTATCTCGTTCCTCTTTTGTGAGCGGATCAACCTCAACTTCGTATCTTTCCCACAAGATTTTGGCATAGCGTTCACGTTTTTCGCGAGCTCCGGATGTAGGTGTTATTTTGTAAAGCAGATAGGCAACGCCTCTTTCTTTATCTTCAGCTTTGGTGTTTTGGTCTATTTCGCTTTGAACAGCTTCAGCTTCCAACACTTTTCTGCCATCGTGAATGATAAGATAAGTTGCCGGCGTTTTAGCAGCGTCATCTTGCGTGCGGTCGCGTCCTAAAGCCTGGGCGAGATTTTGTTTGGTGAAGCGGCTAACATGAGGTTCACCGCCACCTTTACCATCAAGACCTTTAGTTATATGCACCACCTGCCTTGAAACCATTGTGCTTGCCAAACCATAATCACCGCCGACTGCGTTTCTTCTGTCGTAGAGCATGATTAGTTTGGTGTTTGGTTTGATATAACTAGCAACAAATTCTTTTAGCGCATCTTCATCTGCGCAAAATTGCTCCCCATTGGTAGAAACAATTTTGTAGCCAAGTCCTCCCTCTGTTTTTGTATGAGGAAGAAAAATAAAATTTGCAGCGCCGACTCTTAAAATTTCACGCGCATCTGCGTCTGATATTTCAACATCTCGATCGGGGACAATGTATTGCACCCTCTTATCGGTATCTGTTAATTTATGCGCTTCGAAATGATCTTTGATTAGACCTTCTGACCAGCTTCCTTGCGTTTTTGTTTCAATTGTCGCTTCTGCAATACGATCAAATTTTTCATTCAATCTTGCGACCAAAGCCTGATGTTGCGCTTGTCTTTCTTCCAGATTTCTTTTGCGTTGTGGCAGATCTGTTTTTAACTCCTCCAATTTTTTTTCAATCTCTCCGACATCTTCTGTATCATCTTTTTTTTCAATCTCTCCGACATCTCTTGCATCATCTCTTTGGACAGTAAGAGTTTTGATCAAATCATCATATTTTGCTTCGAGGATAATTCTTTTTATTAATTCAAATCTGCTATCATAAGGAGTTGATCTAACTTCGGACAGTTGTTTAATACGCTGTCTACACTTTTCTTTTTCATCACCACTCGCTTTTTTTTCCAGAGCTTTTTGATGGTTGAGAATGGCACCACATACCTTCAAAAGAAATCGCGTCCAATTCGTTTCTGCCAATGACATTGGATCAAGTTCTCTCAAATTTCCTGCTCCAACAATTCGATTTATTGTCTCAGATAATCCATGAATCTCGTCCAATGTTCTATCCTGCCGTAATATCTGCCTTTTTCTTGCCTCAAGTTCTTTTATCTCCCGCTCAATCTTTGCAATTTTATCTTCCTTTCTGTCAATTTCGGACTGCACCCTATCCGGACTTTCGCTGGCGCCGAAAACCACTACCATACCACCTTGTCTTCTGATTTTTTTGATCAGTTCATTTTTTTTGCGGTTAATGGCGATGCTTTTTGCAATCTCTTCAGCATGCCCTGCTGTGGCAATTTTATTGGCTACTTCACGGTCTTTATCTGTTATGCCAGTAAAAAATTCCTGATGCCGGTAATAATCATAAAAAAACGCCTCATCAAGCATCACCATTTTGCCGGCAAAACTTCCATCGGAATCAAAAACTTTATGCAAATCGGCTTCGGAACTATTGAGATCAATCGAAATAATTTCTCTAATTTCCGTTTTATCCCCGATGTAATGTTCCTTTATTTTTGCGGCGAGAAAAGTTTTGCCACCGCCAGTTGCGATTCTGATATGGGCATGGCCGCCTTTTCCTACCCCTTTTTTTGTAATGCTTGCCGCTTTATCTATCGCTGCCATCGCTTGACGCTGCTCTTCGGAAAGACAGACATCATCACCAAGACTTACTCCCAATTCAGGAGAAATAAATGGCCTGGTTGACGGTGTCCGCAAACCGGGATGAAGAGTGCCGCCAGAAAGGATAGCGTCTCTTCCCGACTTGTCCTACCTAGTGCGGTAAAATCATCTCCAAAATATTCCTAACCTCATCACTGATCTTTGGCTTCATTATCACTTCTCGTTTGTTCACTTCGTCGTAAATTCTGGCGTTAATTGATTTTTTTAATTCCTTCGTTACTGCCTTGATTGAGCGGTTGGTTTTGATCTCGATGTATTTGGCAATTGCTAAGGCCATAAAACAAATCAGTAGATGGGCTTTTATGGCGGGTTCGTTGAAGTGGAAGATCGGTCGGGCTTTGAGATCGGATTTAGAAATTCTAAAGGTCTGTTCAACGTGCCAGAGATTCTTGTAATGGCTGATAACTTCTTCATTGCTGAGATTGCTGCAATTTGTGTAATAGCCTTTAATTCCAAGCAGTAGGGAAGCTTTGTGTATCAACTCCTGATTCAACTCATAACCAAGTTTTTTTCCTTTTAGAAACTTTGTTCGTTTAATGATTTCTGCGGAACTTGGGTGTTTGAGGTAGTGGTTGGCCTTCTCAAGTTGTTTCTCCATCTCGTGCTTCTCTTTTACGTAGCGTTTCTGCGAGAAGCTGAGAATCAAATCTCCTTTGCTTAATGTTGGAATACGAATGGTTATCTCATATTTCTGATTCAGCTGTTTGGCTATTTCTTCAATGGTTTGAATCGGAAGATTGGCTGTTCTTGCCGCAACGATGTAGTGCAGTTTTTCTGCTTTAAGAAACTCGACATTCTGATCAGAAATCATTGCTGAATCAGCAACTACAGTCATTTGATCAATCTTGTGTTTTTTCTTCAGAGATAAAATTGAAGGCATCAAAGTATGGCCTTCAAACTTATTCCCAGGAAAGAGTTGGTAAGAAATCGGAAAGCCTAAATCATTCACCAACAGACCAATCATGATTTGAGGGTTGCTGGCTTTGTTATCTTTACTGAAGCCTATTCTTCTGATATCATCTGTTTCGAAACTCTCGAAGTAGAGAGTTGTCAGATCGTAAAAAACTAAAGAAAAACTGAAGCCAAAATGTTTTTTAGCAACCGCTACAACTTTGCTTTCGATCTCATCTTTTAAATCCACAAAGGGACTGTCGCAAATCCCCATTTCTTACCATTTTTAAACTCGACGAGCCCTTGTAAATCAAGGGTTCAGATTTTTCAGAAAGTTGATTTGCGACATGGCCACAAAACCTTCCAACTGACGATAAAACTTGCTGCGATGATGTTTTATACCAAAAAACTCATCGATAAATTCCAGCGCTTCCAATTTTGATGAAGGAGAGGCAATTCTGGCGATCACCAGATCATTTAGAATCGCAGCATCAGGAAGTAGATGGAATTTAAATTGCACCATCACATTCCAAAGGGAGTCGTACAATAACTGATAGCGAAAGCCCAAACATTCACACTTCTCAAGCAAGATCAATGAAGATTCATTCTGCTTTGAAGTAAGCGGAAACAAAAATCTCTGTGGATTATTCTTCTCAATCCAACCAAGAGCCACTTTTTTTAAAGATGACAACTCTTCATCATTCACAGCACTGCCAGCGTGAAATAAAATAGTTCTTTGATTGTTCGAATATTCCACCACCTGAACCGCAGTAGCACCAGACGAGGTTTTAACAGTTCTAATCCGATACATAAAAATCTAAAAAAATCTTCTGCAAAAAAACACAGCTGATTTTTAGACAATTAATTCCTGATTCTTTACAAATTTTTACCCCTTAGTGCGGGAAAACAACAAAATCGAGCTTGCGGATAGTTGATTTTACTGGGTTGGGGTGTTGGGATTTTGGGGGTAGGACAAGTTGGGAAGAGTGCCGCCAGAAAGGATAGCGTCTCTTTGTTTAAGAAATACTAATCGTGGAAATTCAATAGCCTCATGAAATGCCAGATTGTATGGAGCAACCATTCTTGTAGGTCTATCAGCTACGCTAGACAAATTGCGAAAATTTGGGCTTAAATCAATCAGCTGTTTTTTGATCAATTCAAATTGGCATTTCAGGGCATATTTTAGGAAAACCGGCGGGATGCTATCTCTTTTGCTTTCTGGATAAGCCGCAAGAAATTTATCTCTAACACGTCCGACAATTTCGGCAAATAGTGATGAAACGTCTGCTGCCGTATTTGAACTTGTATCACACACTGCCAACCTTTCTGGAAGCAAATTAACATCACTGTCAAAACTTGACAGACTATCAATCTTTTCATCAACTCGCTTAAAAACAAAATTTAATACCGAATCAGCCCTCATGGGTTTCCTACCAACCATAAACTTTCTTTCTATTAAAGATCCTTCTGAATTCACCCACCGTTTTTTTGAGTGATCATAATACTTGTCCTCTATTTCCCTTGCAAAAAGTGGCCTTACAACCCGTGCCAAATCCTCACCTTCGTCGATAATACTGCCAATACCAAACAAATCATGACAAAAATCATCATGACATGCAAAATCATCAGCATCTCCGCGGGCTTTAACCATATCGCGATATGCAGCGTTCGCATCAGTGTAATCAAGACCATTCACCGGAAATAATCCTCTCATTTTTTCCAGTATTGCCCGATCGACAACTTTGCCGCCACCTGCGCCACCTGCGGCTGGCCTTGACATTGCACGCGCTTGTGGCGGGCCTGATGGTGGGGATGGTATTCTTGAAGATGCCGGTGCGGGAACTGATGAGGCAGGAACAGGACGAAGACGACCGCAAACAACTCCGTCTTTATGATGAACAAGCTCAAAATGAGCACCACCGCCAACAATGTGTATTGCTTGTGGATTGGGAGCATTACGGGATTCGGCATCACGTATTTCAATTGGAACTGTATTAGGAATAACTTGTTTCAAACCATCTGACACAACATCTGTTGGCAGGGTCGATGGCATGTAATCTTGTTCTTCTACATCACGATAAACACTTAACAAAAACCGGTGATAATCTTGCAGTGATTCTAGTTGATAATTTTCTTCAATAACAATGGTTCGTTCACCGATTGGATTTCCTCCGACTCGTAAGTTTTCTGGATTAAAACCGTCTATCCGATCTCCAGAATGTATGGCAATACGTTGTGCTGCTTCATTAATTTGCTCAATGAGAAAATTGGCTTCGTCTGCATGTTCTCCTCCAAACAAATGTTTCATCTCTTCAGCGCTACTACGGGCAATTTCCAAACATCTCTCCTGCGGTAGAACCATCCTTGCCAATAGCGGAACAAAATCCAACTTCTGAATTAATGGTTGTATGTCAGCATAAGATCTTGCTGTTTCTACTCGCCCAACCAACTCTCGAAATTGTTCAAAAGTAAGAGCTTCTAGTCTTCCAATATGACCTTCAATTGCCTCTTTTTGTGCTTCGTCTTCAGCAATTTTCTTTCTCCTTCCTGAAATAATCGCTTTTTTTGCCGCTTCAAAATCCCCTTCTTTCCCTTCAATAAATCCCCTTACTTTTGCAGCAAATGCTCTTGCCTCTTCAGGATTAACAGCAGACCTCATCAACATGCCAACAATTCCGGCGTTAAGACCGCAACCGCCATCTCCTTTTATTGTTTGCCTGTATGGAAAATCAGGAGAACCATGATTTTCAATCAAGTTTGAAGCATAAATCTCAACATTTTCTGAAGATTCAGCGGCAGGCGCTAACATCGGTTTACCTCTTGCCGCAAGTGATGGTGCAAATACGGAAACCAACCTTCTTCCGCTTGAACCGCCACCACCCGCAGCAACATCTTTTCTTCTTCTCGTAATGTTTCCTCTCATAATATCCCCGCGATGGTTGTTCTTAAAATTCTGTGTCTACTCAAACAGATCCTGAAACAAGTTCAGGATGACTGACTTTGAGATCGGTGTTTCCAAAATGTCATCCTGAACTTGTTTCAGGATCTGTTTGATTAGACACGACATTTTTACAACAACCCCGCAATATGCCTTAAAACTTCAGCCAATTTTTTAATTTGAGATTTTTTGTGCATTGATGAGAAGGTAATTCGAAGCCTTGATTTGCCGTTTTCAACCGTTGGTGGGCGGATGGCGGAAATTAATAATCCTTCTTTTTCAACTTCTTTGGCAATTTGTAAAACTTTTTTATTGTCACCGATGATGATTGGAACAATTGCAGATTGTGGCTTTTGCAGATTCATCAATTCACAAAAATATTGCGCGTTTTCTAAAACTTTTTTGCCGGGATTTTTTTTCTTGATGATTTTTAGCGATGTCAACGAAGCCGCAAGAATCGCCGGCGGAAGAGCTGTTGAATAGATTTGTGAACGGGAAAAATTTCGCAGATAATCGATGAGATTTTTTTCACCAGCGACATAACCTCCGAAGGTGCCGGTGGATTTTCCGAGGGTGGCGAGATGGATTTGATTTTCGTGCTTCATGCTTCGTGCAGCCTGTGCTGAACTTGTTTCAGTATGCTTTGTCAATAATTCATGTGCATCGTCGGAAACCAGAATTGCGTTGAATTTTTTTGCCAATTCTAACAGTTCTTCAATTTTTCCTGCATCGCCATCCATTGAAAATACTGCTTCGGTTATGATTAAGCATTTTTTAAATTTTTTGCGGTTTTCTGCTAAAATTTTTTTGGCATGAGCGATGTCATTATGTTGAAAGCGCATCAGGCGCGCGCCGGAAAGTTTTGCTCCGTCAATCAAACTGGCATGAATCAGACGGTCAGCCACGATTAAATCGCCCTCGCCAACTAACGCCGGAATCACGCCAATGGCGCATGAATAGCCGGAGGAAAATATGATGGCATCGTCGCATTTTTTTAATTGCGCCAGTTTTTTTTCCAGTTTTTTGTAAAGGGAATTATTGCCGGTAATGTAGCGCGAAGCACCGGCGCCGACACCAAATTTTTTTATCGCCGCAATTGCAGCTTTTTTCACCAGAGGATTTTGCGAAAGCCCGAAATAATCGTTGGAACAAAATGAGATAAATTTTTTTCTGCCGCGCCTGATTGTAACTGCATCAACCGCATCAGATGAAACAAGAGAGCGATAAAGATTTTTTTCTTTGAGAGATTGTGTTGATTGCCGGAAAAAGCTTTTTGAAAAGAGTTCATTCATAAAACGGAACCATATTTTGATTGTTCTTAAAATTTTGTGTCCAAAAAATCAGATCCTGAAACAAGTTCAGGATGACAATCTGGGGAGGATGGTTTCAAAACATGTCATCCTGAACTTGTTTCAGGATCTGTTTTTAGAGACACAACATTTTTGATAACAACCCAAAATCTTGGCAAAAGCGAAACGCGCTGGGTTTGAAAACAGGCTCTAGAAGTAATGACAATTTTTTTAAATAATGACAGTGCGGGACAATAAAAATTTTGAAGGCAATTTAGCTGCAACTCTGAAGGCTCTCGTTGCTGATGAATCTCTTGATGTTGAGTTTTTTGATGCGAAGAGCAGTTTTTTTTCCTGGAATCAGGATTTGATTGTGGGTGAGAAAAAAGTGGTGATTCCGCGTTTTCGCGCCGCTTCGGATTTGGCGGCGTGTTATTTTTTGTTTCATGATTGCAGGATTCATCAGGAAAAAAATTTTGCTGAAAATGAGCAGAAAATTTTTGATGAATTTGAGAAAATTCGCGTGATTGCAAATGTTAAAAATCTCTATCGCGGTGTGGCGCAAAATATTTTGCAAAAGATTGAGGATGATGTGTGCTTTGTATTGCCGAATCTTTCTTTGCTTTTACTCGATTATTTTTTTTCCGATTGGATTTTGCCCAAAATGCGTGCGGCGATTTCTGATTTGAAGAAAATAACTGATAAAAAAATTCTTTCCCAAATCCAAAATCTTGGCAAAAAAATTTCCAATCAGAGGGAGTTTGTGTGGGAAATAGAGAAGCTTTTTGAGATGTTAAGAAAGGAAAAAGAATTGTTGAAAAAGAGGAAGGAGAAGGGTGTGGAGCAGGAAATTGGTGAGAAAAAACATGGCGTGGTAGATCATGGAGAACAGATCCCGAAACAAGTTCAGGATGATATTTTGCCGCTTCAAGGCGATGTTTCTTCACCTCAAGGTGACGCTCACGAAATAAAACATCATCCCAAACCTGTTTCGGGATCTGTTTTTGGATCTAACAACTTCACAGACGAAATCGAATTCAAAAACCCTTACAAAATTTACTCTTCCCATTTTGACGAAATAATTTTTCCGCAAAAACTGGTTGCAAAAAATGAGCTTGATATGTTGCGCGATCAGCTTGATTTAAGACTTGCCAAGCTTTCTTCGATTTCGCGCAAAATGAGTTTGAAGCTAAAAAAGAAACTGCTTTCCAAACGTGATTCCTTTCTCGAATTTGATTCATCGCGCGGAATTTTGGATCGCAAAAAATTAACGCGACTCATCCTGGATCCGATGCAAAACGATGTTTGGATCAACAGTAAAGTTCATGAATATCAGGATATCGCCTTGACCATTTTGCTCGATAATTCCGGTTCAATGCGGGGAAATCCAATTGTCATGAGTGCTTTGGCTTGTGAAATTATAGCGCAGATTTTGGAGAAGTTTTTTGTCAAAACCGAGATCATCGGTTTTACCACCGCTGATTGGAGGGGTGGGCGAGTAAGAAAATTATGGGAAAGCGCCAGACGACCAAAAAATCCGGGTCGCCTCAATGAGCTTCGCCATATCATTTACAAACATTTTAATCAAAGATTTGGCAAGGCGCGAGTGAATCTGGGCTTGATGTTAAAGGAAGGAATTCTCAAAGAAAATATTGATGGTGAAGCCTTGCTATTTGCGCGTTCACGTCTGATGCAACAAAGTGAAAAAAGAAAAATTTTATTGGTGATTTCCGATGGCACGCCGGTTGATGATTCAACTTTGTCGGCCAACGATAATGATATTTTGTCCGATCATTTGCATCATGTGGTGAATAAAATCGAAAAATCCGGCAAAATTGAAATTGTTGCAATCGGCATCGGACATAGCGCGGGAGAATTTTATCGCAATTCAATCACTATCAAAAATTCTGACGAGCTTGGCGATGTGATGATCGAAAAAATTACGCAATTATTGTGATTTATACCAAAACATAAATTTATACTCCCAACCAACAAAGGATTTTTGAGGAAAAATTAAAACTAAAAAAAGCTGCTGTATTTAGACATACTGCTGCTTTTTTTAGTTTTAATTTTTACCAAAAAGACGAAGTTGGTTGGGAGTATAAATTTATGTTTTGGTATAGACTAATTCACTGCTGTTTGATGCCATATTTTTTGCTGAGATATTTCATAATCGCCTGTATTTCCTCGGTTTTCAAGGCACGATCAAAAACCAGAGCTTCAGAAATTAATCCATCCATTAGTTGAGTGTGGTCATTGGCACGGCCACCGATGACAAAATCTGCGGCGCTGACATCGAGATTGGAATAATTGCCGCCGACACCGCCGGTAAGGCCACTATTTGCAGTGAGGGAATTATCAAAAAGTGAAATATTAGTGCTGGTGGAATTATCGACTTTAACTCCCATAACATAAGATTTTCCTGCCACAGCAGTTAAGGGACGATAATCATTTTGATATCCGGCAAATCCATATTCTCCCGAAGAGCCAACATAAATTCCGGCTAATCTGCTGTTTGCGTTGGTTCCCTGAGATATCAACATGTCATTATTAGCCGTGACCGGTTTCCAAACTATAAAAATGCTGTAGCTATCATCACCGGCGGCAATGGGCACAGAAGTTGCGTTGGCAAGAAAATCATTGCCGTCAAAACTCAGAGATGGCAAGCCGCTAATGCCGTCGGCTTTGTAAGTTGGCCTATTTCCGGCGGTGCTTTGTGAAACGTTAATTTTAGCGCTTAATTGCGGATTAATGTCATTCCACGCTGAAACTGTATCGCCATCTTCCGGGTTAGATCCGTTGGCGGCGCTGGTTATGCTTCCATCAAGAGTTGGTTCAACCCAGAAAACCAAATCTTTTATCGAATTAATATCAGAACTTTTGGTTAAATTTTGTGCGGCGTTAATTCTTATTGCCTTCACCAAGCGGGAAGATTGTGTGATGCCGGCCACCAAAATTCCGATGATTAAAATTACGATTGAGAGTTCGATCAGCGAAAAGGCAGAAAAATTCTTTTTCATAATTTAAATTTTTTGATAACCACAAATCCTGATTCCATAGCCATCAAGGCCGATGACGGATTTTTTGGAATTGGTCAGTAAAGTCATATCGCTAATTCCCAAATCGACCAAAATCTGGGCGCCGGTGCCGTAATTGCGTAATTGTTTTTCTGAAATTTCCATGTCGTTAAAAATTTTTTCACATGGCTGTCTGATCACAACCACGACGCCATCGCCGTTTTTAGCAATTTTTTTCATCGCTTTTGCAAGTGAGCCGGTGCGCGGATTTTGTGCATCGTCAAGGCAATCATTTAAAATGTTGAGGTGATGCATTCTAACCAGAGTTGGCGTGGTTTTATCCAATTTGCCTTTTACCAATGCGATATGTTCGACATTGTCAGTTTTGCTGCGATAAATTTTTGCCTGAAATTCTCCGGCTGATTTGCTGATGAATTTTTTTTGTGCGACGAGCTCGATAAGTTTTTCATTTTTACGGCGATATTCGATGAGATCGGAAATCGAGGCGATTTTCATGCGATGCTTTTTGGCGAATTTGATAAGATCTGGCAGACGCGCCATCGAGCCGTCATCATTCATGATTTCGCAGATAACGCCGGAATGGTTGAGTCCGGCAAGTTTTGCGATATCAACTGCCGCTTCGGTGTGTCCGGCGCGAACCAGAACACCGCCATTTTGTGCCTGCAACGGAAAAATATGCCCGGGGCTGACAAGCGCTTCCTTGCCTTTTTTGGGGTTGATGGCATCGCGAATTGTTTTAGCGCGATCTTGCGCAGAGATTCCGGTTGAGATTCCTTCGCGCGCTTCGATTGAAATGGTAAAGGCGGTTTTATGTCGCGATTCATTGTTAAGCGCCATCAAGGGCAAATTGAGCTGTTCAACTCTTTCTTCCGTAAGTGCCAGGCAAATCAAACCGCGACCATTTTTAGCCATGAAATTGATTTTTTGTGAATCGCAAAGTTCAGCCGGAATAACCAAATCGCCTTCATTTTCGCGGTTTTCATCATCAACCAAAATGAACATTTTACCTTGCTTGGCGTAAGATATGATTTCAGGAATTGTTGCTGGCATACAGGCTCTAAACGATTGTTCTTAAAATTTTGTGTCCAGAATAATTAGATCCTGAAACAAGTTCAGGATGACAATCTGGGGAAGATGGTTTCAAAACATGTCATCCTGAACTTGTTTCAGGATCTGTTTTTAGAGACACAATATTTTTGATAACAACCGAATTTTTTTTGCAAATTCTTTTTGTAGGGCTTGTCCTGAAAATTCATCAACCGATAAAATCATGGATGATGAGTTGGTAAGAAAAATTTCATCGGCATTTTTCAGTGCTGAAATTTTTGCCTGTACTTTTTTGACTTTAAATTTTTGCAGAATTCTTTCTCTCACGCATCCATGCACAATTCCACAGTTTTCATGCGGTGTGTAAACCACATTATTTTTTATCCAGAAAATATTGGCAGATGAAGTTTCTGCGATAAATCCTTTATCTGAAAGCATTACACAATCGAAGCAATTTTGTTCTTGCGCTTCAATTTTTGCCAGAATGTAGGGCAGGGCGTTCATTGATTTGAAAGGGATTTTTGTCGAGGTGATTTTTGAAATTCCAAGCCTGATTTTTTTTGGCAATTTCCGTTCTGCCAAAGTTTCGATGATGATTAATGGTTTCGACTTATAGGTTGGCAAATAGCCTTTTGAGCCAATACCACGGCTGATTGAAATCCGCAAAATTCCGTTTCGAACCGCATTTTTTTTGATGAGATGATAGGATTTTTTTTCGAGATCAGAAATTTCTGCCAAAAGTTTTAACCATTTTAAAGCCTTGATAATTCTTTTTTGGTGCAGTGCAAAATCAAAAATTTTTCCATCGCTAATTTTTAAAGTTTCAAAAATCCCGTCGCCAAAAAGAAAACCGCGTTCATGAATCGAAATTGTCGCTTGTTTTTCAGTGATGAGACGGTGATTTTTAAAAATAAATTTTGGCATATGAGGCTGATCCTGAAATGGATATTTTTTGTTACGATCTGGCTTGCCATTTTTGGTATCATGGCCTTGTTTTACTACTTTCAAGGCTTGCCGAGCTTAAGCGATTTGGAAAAGCAAACTGACAAGCAGATTGTGCAAATCAACTATGCAAACGGCAATCGCATCGTCAATCGCGGCGAGTTTTATGGCGGTGATGTTAAATATTACGAACTGCCATCGCATTTGATTAATGCGGTTGTTGCAACTGAAGATCGCCGCTTTTTTTCGCATCACGGCATTGATATTTTTGGCATTATTCGCGCCTATCATGCCAACAAAAAGGCCGGTCATATTGTGCAGGGCGGAAGCACGATCACGCAGCAATTAGCCAAACTTCTTTTCCTGAAACCGGAAAAAACTTTCAAAAGAAAAATCCAGGAAATTTTACTCGCCCTTCAGCTTGAGCGGCATTTTACCAAAGAACAGATTTTAACCCTTTATCTCAACCGCGCCTATTTTGGATCAGGAAATTACGGTGTTGTTGATGCCGCAAAACATTATTTTGGCAAAAAGGTTTCAGAGCTGAAGCTCAATGAGTCGGCATTGCTCGCCGGTCTTTTGAAAGCGCCGTCGAAATTTTCGCCAAAAAATAATCGCAAACTTGCCGAAAGCAGAAGTAATGTGGTTTTAAAGGCGATGATTGCAGAAGGATTTCTCGATGAAAAAAATCTATCTGAACTTGATGTTGATTTGAATTACAAAATCGATCGCGCGCAGAGATTTTATTTTGCCGATTTTGTTTATGAGCAATTTCCCGAATTTCTGGGTAGAGAAAAAGAAAGCATAATTAAAATCGAAACCACTTTAGATGAAAAAATTCAGGAAATTCTCGAAGATGTTTTGGATGAATTTGCTTCGCAAAATTCCAAAAAACTCGGCAAGTCGCAAATTGCGGTTTTGTTGATGAAAAAAGATGGTGCAGTGCTTGCGATGTCTGGCGGCAATGATTATCAGCAAAGCCAGCTTAACCGCGCTGTTTATGCTAAAAGACAGGCGGGATCGGCGTTTAAAACTTTTGTTTATTTGGCTGCTTTTGAAAAAAATTTTAAGCCGGATGACATCTTTGAAGACAAGAAAATCAACGTCGGAACCTGGCTGCCGGAAAATTTTGAAAATCGCTATTCGGGTGAAGTGACATTGCAACAGGCTTTTGCCAATTCGTTAAATTCAGTTGCGGTGCAATTGGCTAAAGATGTTGGCGGTAGCGTCATCGCATCGATTGCGCGCAAATGCGGCATTATTTCCAAAATTGACAAAAATGATCCAACCATTGCGCTTGGCACAACGGAAGTAAGTTTGCTTGAGCTGACTTCCGCCTATGCGACAATTGCAAATAACGGCATTCCGGTCATTCCTTACACAATTGCCAAGATTGAAAATGGCGAAGGCAATGCGCTTTATAGCCGTATCTCGTCCGGTTTTGATCCGGTAATTTCAGAAATGTCGCAAGCAAATATTAAAAAACTTCTGCGCGAAACTGTAGCAAATGGCACCGGAAAAAATGCTAATATTGCCGAAAATATTTATGGCAAAACCGGCACTAGTCAAAACTTCCGCGATGCTTGGTTTGTAGGATTTAACGATGATTATGTGATCGGAATATGGATCGGAAATGATGACAATTCAGCAACAAATAAAATCACTGGCGGATCATTGCCGGCGATGTTGTTTGGGAAAATAAGCAAAAAAATGTTAAAGTAATAGTTGACTCGGTAGAGAAGTTTTTAAAAACCGCATAACGATTGTTCTTAAAATTTTGTGTCCAAAAAATCAGATCCTGAAACAAGTTCAGGATGACAATCTGGGGAGGATGGTTTCAAAACATGTCATCCTGAACTTGTTTCAGGATCTGATTTCAGAGACACAACATTTTTGATAACAACCCGCATAACATTCAGTAGAGAAGTTTTTAAAAACCGCATAACATTGTCGTAAAAATGTCGTAAAAATCAAATTCTTATCAAATGTCAAAAACGATAAAAACAAAACGCAGGCGTTCTGATGCCTCTATCGAAGAAGGAGAAGTTAAGCCTGAAAAAAGATTAGAGCGCACTACTACCACACCGCCACGCGCTTTTCCGTCTTCTTCTTATGATTCTCCCGTGAGATCAGGTCGATATAGCCCATCAACTGTTCGCAGAGAAAGAACTCCTCATTCAGAAAAAAGGGTAAGGGAATGGCGCGATTTATTGGATGGAAATTTCGTTCTGGGAGAAAATCACGAAGACATTTCTCCAAAAAAATTTCTCATTCAGAATATGCGTTTGTTAAAAGATAGAGGTTATGATATTTTATTTATGGAGCATTTGACGCAAGCTGAGCACCAACGCTTGCTTGATGCTTATTGCAATGCAGATGAGATGCAAAAAGAGCTCGAGCTTTACCTTAATGATCTCAATGAAGGGCACATGAATGAAGATTTTCGTGAATCAACTTATCGTGAACAGAAGGGAGAGTTTAATTTTCGCACAATTGTGGAAGGGGCAAAAGCTGCTGGAATAAAGGTTGTGGCTTTGGAGGTGGATATAAAATCTTATCGTTTTCGTCACACAGGCAATCAAGAAAGAATGATTCATTTTAACAGCCAGGTTTGCGATGTTGTTTTCAGCGAGGAAGAAAGGTTTTTAGAGATTCATGGCAGAAAACCAAAATGGCTCGCTTTAGTTGGCAATACTCATCTCAATACTTATTGCGATATTCCGGGAATTTGCGAAATTATTGAAGGCGTTCAGGACATTTCAATTATTGATGCGGAAGGACAAGCAGAGCTATTCCGCTCTACTCCACACAAAGAAGAATTTGCATTTGGTGAGAATAAATTTCTCGCTTCCAATGTCTTATGTTGCCTGCCTTCAAGTGATATGACATACAATCCGGATTTAACCGATTATGTGGCAAAGCATCTGACATTCGATGAAGAGTCTGCCGCGTCAGCAGGATCTGTCGATGTAACCGATGCTGCAGTTGTTGAGAGCGGAACTTTACTTCTTCCAAGAAGATCTCCCGCTGTTGCCGTAGCCGAAGATGTCGGAATTGGTTCTGCTGATAGGGGGAAATCAAGATGAGCCGCCAAGATTTTAGTTCTTTAACTGATACGGATTTAGGACGAGTTCTAAGAGCTTCTGACTCGGTAGAGTTTGTTTTATCAGCTTATTTTGATGGCTACACAATTCCTGTTATTGAAAAAACAATTAGAGATTTTGGCGATGATCATCTGCGCGAAGTAGTGTCATATGTCTACATGGCTACCAATTCCACGGAGGAAAAAAGTGAAAAATATCTCAGTGATTTTTATAGCTCTTATGGCGTAGAAGCTGATTTAACTCGTAATGTTTTTCGAGTTTTTTCCAAACGCGCTAGAGGGGAGGTTGTTGATGCGGATCCTTTGTGGGCGAATGTGCGCAGGATTTCTGATCTACCGGATGAGTTATTAAAAAAACAAATCGGCTGTTATTTCAAAGAAAAAACCAACAATTATTTGTGCGAAAGATTCCCGGAAATTTTTGCTGAAATTACTCGGGGAGAAATTGCCAATGATGAACATCCATCCGCATCGGTAGAAAGTGCCGCCGCGGCTCCACTCTCCGAATCATCTTCAAAGGAAAGAATGTGGTGACTAGAATTCACGTTTGTAGGAGCGAATTCTGGTGGGTCTGGGTGGACTTGAACCACCGACCTCGCACTTATCAGGCGCGCACTCTAACCAACTGAGCTACAAACCCCACTTAAGAAATCAGATTTAAAACGTTGTGGTGAAAGGAGGCGCGGCAATTTATGAATCGGCCTGTAAATGTCAATTTGCGAATTGCTCACAAATTATTCTTTCTTCCAGCGAGTGATTGGGATCGAAAAGAATTTTGAAGGAAATGGTTTTATCTTCGTAAACTACAACTTCCCTAACATTGCGAATCTCGCGCGAATCAGCGGTTGCGCTCACTTTGCGTAACTTGTGTTCCAAAATTTCAAATTTGATTTTGCTGTTGGCGGGGAGTAGGGCGCCGTGCCAGTTGCGTGGGCGAAATGGGCTGATTGGGGTTAGAGCTAGAATTTCCGCGCCAAGCGGGATTATTGGGCCGCCGGCGGAAAAATTGTAAGCAGTGCTTCCGGCTGAGGTTGCAACCAAAGCTCCATCGGCAGTGAGACAGGCGATACGTTCCTGTCCATTGATTTCAATTTTGATTTTTGCTGCCTGGCTGGTTTGACGCAGAAGCGAAACTTCGTTGATGGCGATATGGCTGTGCTGTTTTCCATCTTCATCAAGTGCATTCATACGCAAAGGGTGAAGCGTTGAAATCTGTGCTTTGGCAAGATTTTCAAGAAAATTTTCCTCGTGAAATGAATTCATCAAAAATCCGACAGTGCCGCAATTGATGCCGTAGATTGGCAACGGATTTTTTTCAAAGTCATGCAGCAAATGTAACATCAAACCATCACCGCCAACGGCGATTACCAAATTAATTCCCTCAGTTTTTTTATGATTTTTAGTGAGATCGCTAAAGCCAAACTTTTTTACCAAAGCTTCTTTTTTCGCTTCCGCCTCTGCATTATTTCTGGCGGCGATGATGGCGGTTTGTTTGTTATTCATAAATCAAAACTCCGAATTTTTTCTTCACAAACTTTTCTGGCAAGATCGAGAAGCCTACGAGCTTCTGCGGCAAGAAGCTCAAGATCATCAAGAAAAATCCTAAAATGCGGATCATAGCGGCCGCCGATATAGGCATATTCAAGGAGGTTAAAACGGTTTTCTTCCCGTTTGCCGGTGATGGAAAAAATATTTTCCATTAGAGAGCAAATTTGTTTGGCGTCATTACCGAGATGTTTGAGGAAATGTCCTTGTGGGCATTTGTTTGAGAGGATTAGGAGAGTGGATTTGTAGGCGTGTTCGGCGGCTTGGTGAAGAAAAAATGCAGATTTTCTGTAGTCACAATCTTTCATCGCGTAATTGTAATGTCTCATAAAACCTTCCGCTCCAACAACAAACCACTCCTCAAAATAATCCCGCGCAATTCTCTTTTGTTCCTGCAAAGTCAAATCCCTTTTTTCCGCCAATCGGAATTTTTTTGAATCATAAAGCACAACCCCTTCATCCTTGATATCGCTGAAGAAATATTGCCCTTCGGAAAGTTTAATGTTTAGAAATTCAATATCGTAAACGCTGATTCTTGGATCGGATTTATATCCGAAATCATGACAAAGTTTGGAAATTTTGCTCCACAACAAAACGTCTTCCACCGTTTCTTTCAACGCAGTTACCGCCAAAATATCATAATCGGAAATTTGTCTGAATCCCGGTTTGTTTTCATCAATTTGATCAAATTCAACATAATCGCCACGGGCGTAAGAACCATAAAGGATGATCATTTCAACATCATCACAATTGGTGCGGATGGTTGAGATGATTTTTTGCAGTTCGTTTTGTTTTTCTTGGGGGAGGTGTGGGAGGGTGGATTTCATTAATTGGTTAGCCCATCAATAAACAGCGCAACTTCATGCATTGAGTTTGGTAGATTGCCATTTAGCACTTTTGTTTCTGCAACCAAATCTCTACCAATTTTAAGGTTGGAAATTTCGATGAGAGCCGCATGTGGCTTGCCTTCTTTGTCGTAATAGGAAATCGCAACGCTTGGTTGTGATTTTATAAAAGGAACTTTGAGTAGAGAATTATCCTGCTGTTTTTTGTCCCAAAGTGCCATAAAGTTTTTGCGTGAAATGTGGCCGGAAATGCGATATGGTTTGTCGGAAAAGTAGATCAGATGTTTTTCGACATTTTTGATGCGAAAGATTTTGCCATCGAAAGTGGCGCTTTTGCCGGTTTGCACAAACAAAACTCTCGGTTCCTTTTTGATCAGAGAGCAATTTGCAAGCAGTGAGATGATAACCAAAGCAACAATTTTTTTCATAAAACCTCGTCAATTTTTTTGCCGGTAATTTTTTGATTTAAAGCCGAATTTACTTTGCGCAAGATTAAACTTTCCGAAGCATGTGCCAATTCCTTTTGTGCTGTCAAAATGGCTTCCCGTGAGCTTTTCTCAGCAATAAGTTTTTTTAATTTTTCCAGTTTTTTGCCGATAGATTTTTTTTCTTCTGTTGCGAGATTTTCGAGATCTTTTTCGATGATCGCAATGTCATGATTTGCCTCAGTAATTGCCTCAATCACAAGTCTGTTTTCAATATCACTTTGCGAATTTTTTAGTGAATCAAGTAGCATTTTTTTGATCTCGTTTTTGTCGAGTGAGTATGTTGGGCGCACCTCAATTTCCTGTTTGATTCCGCTGATTTTTTCCTGTGCTGAAACCGTCAAAAGTCCATCGGCATCAAGTTTGAATGTCACTTGCACCCTTGCCATTCCGGCTTTCATCGCCGGTATGCCTTTAATTTCAAATTCGGCGAGCGAGCGGCAATCAAAAGCAAGTTCGCGTTCGCCTTGCACGATGTGAAATTTCATGCCGGTTTGATTATCGGCGTAAGTTGTGAATTCTTTGGTTTTGGCGAGTGGAATTGTTGAATTGCGCGGGATGATTTTATCAACGATGCCGCCCATCATCTCAACGCCGAGCGAAAGCGCCGCGACATCAAGCAGAAGATTTTTACCATGTCCGGAAAGATTATAAGCCTGCCAAGCCGCGCCAATTGCGACGACACGATCTGGATCAAGATTGGTTAAAACCTTTTTCTCGCCAAAAATTTCTGCAAGTTTTTTTCTAACAAGTGGAATTCGCGTTGAACCGCCAACCAGTATCACACCTTGGATTTCCTCGGCTGAAAGCTCCAAATCATCGAGAAGATTTTTTGTTAAGATGATGGTTTTTTCGATTTTTTCTGCGATTAGGTTTTCAAATTTTTTTCGGTCTGGCTCCCTCTCCCCTTGCGGGAGAGGGCTGGTGTGAGGGGTAAATGACAAATCTTCCTTAATTTTTTTTGCTTCTATCAAACTCAATTGCGGAAATTTTTTCACAATTGCCGCATCAAAATCATCGCCGCCCAAATGATTATCGCCTGAAACACCAAGTACTTTAAAAACACCTTTTTGCATTTTTAAAATCGAAACATCGAAAGTTCCGCCACCCAAATCATAGACGCAATAAATGCCGGCGGAAGAATTATCCAAACCATAGGCAAGTGCTGCAGCTGTGGGTTCATTAACTAATCTTACAACTTCCAGATCGGCCAAATTAGCTGCCAATTTCGTGGCATTTTTTGCTGCTTCATCAAAATAGGCGGGAACGGTGATGACAGCTTTACGAATTTGTGAATTTAAATTTTGTTCTGCGATTTTTTTCAATTTTTTGAGAATTTCTGCCGATACTTCTTCTGGCCTGATTTTACGCGTTCCAACCTCAATGCGTAAATTTTTATCTTTGCCCATCAGGCGTTTGATGGAGGAAATCGTGCTTCGTGCAGCCTGTGCTGAACTTGTTTCAGTATGCTTTGTGCTTCGATTTACAACATTTCCTTCTGTATCGTAATAAACCACGGATGGCACTATGTCGTAGCCATTTTCATCGGCTAAAGTTTTAGCCTTTCCATCTTCAACAATGGCAACGAGTGAATTGGTTGTGCCAAAATCAATGCCGATGATTATATCGTTTGAACCTTGATTTTGCTCGTTTTGTCCCGGTTCTTGGATTTGTAATAATGCCATATGTGTCACCCCGCACTTGTTGCGGGGTCCACTAGTTTCAGTTTACGGATTTTTAAATCTTCCAACGATTTTTTGAAATATTTTGCTTTGGTCAAAAATTGTGCTGAAGCGTTGATATCAGCTTCTTGCATTGCCTCCATAATTAATTTTTTGAAATCGGAATTTAATTTTTTTCTTAAATCGTCAATTTCGTTTTTGCTGATTTCTGAAATTTTTTCCTGTAATTCTAATTGTTCTTCCAATGTTGAAATATCTACTCTCACAGCTTTTTCATCATGCAAAATATCAATTCCTTTCAACTGTAAAAGATGACAGGCGCGCAGAAAATCATCGGATAAAATTTTGTAAGCTTCGTTAATCTCGATGGATTTTGAAATGTCATCAAAGCTTGATTTATCTGGATGGAAACGCTGCTGAAATTCGAGATATTTTTTTTCCAGCTTGGATTGATCAATAACAAAACTTTGCGGCAGAGAAAAAATTTCGAAAAAATTTTTCATAATTTGAATGACTCTCCGCAACCGCAGCGGCCTTTTTCGTTTGGGTTGATGAAGTCAAAGCCTGAGGTGAGCTCATCGGTTTTGTAAACCATTTCGCTGCCGATCAAAAACATCGAAACTTTTGGATCGATGAAAATTTTTATTCCGTCTTTGATGATCATATCATCGAATTTTGAGATGTTTTTTTCTCCCAAAGCATATTCGATAACATAGCTCATGCCAGAACAGCCGCGGCTTCTCATGCTGATTCTAATGCCTTCGCACAGTTCTTTTCGCGCAGCAAGAAGCTCTTTGATGTGAAAGAGAGCGTCTTCATTAATCGTGAGATAATCGACGATTGGATTATTCTGCATTTTTACGTTTTTTGTAATCTTCAATCGCCGCTTTAATTGCCTCTTCCGCAAGCACCGAACAATGAATTTTCACCGGCGGCAGCGAAAGTTCTTCAGCGATTTGTTTGTTGGTAACCTTTTTGGCCTCATCGATTTTTTGTCCTTTGATCCATTCAGTGGCAAGTGATGAGGAGGCGATAGCTGAACCACAATTGTGACTCATGACTCTTTGTACAAAGAAGATATTTGCGCCTTCTTCTAGCGTGAGGTCGTAGACAAAAACATTATCTTCTTTTCTTTCTAATCCGCGCAAATCGCGTCTATCGGTAATGTTGTGAATTGATCTTAACTCGATGCCATTATGAATGAAGCGTTGAACATCCGTAAGGCAATGCGTGGCTTCGCCAGATTCGATAAACATTACATCATAACCTTTTTCTGCAAATTGCTGCTTACGCTCAATCATCCAATTTTGGGTTTTGCGGTTCATCATGAAGTTAGGCATGTTTGAATCATAAACCTCGATCACTTTGCGCTGTTTATTCACTTTGAAATCAGGATTTAATTTTGCCCCATTTTGGCAATTAACCCAGAATGAGCCATTGCCGACATATCTGGCATCAATCTGGTTTGTGTCGAAGAGTTCAATAAAAATCTGTTCCAATTTTGTTGGTCTTTTTTGCGATGCGCCATTCATTCCGATTTGCCAATTCTTCACATATTCCGGACTTGACCAATTTTGTTTTGAAGCTTGTGAGATCTTGGCTTTAAAGGCGTCGTTATGTTGATAACCTTTTTGATTTTGTGGCAATCTAGAGCCTGTTTTCAAACCCACCACATTTCGCTTTTGCCCAAATTTTGGCTCGTTTTTTGGCAAAATTTTTTGCAGTATGCCGGATACAGCGGCAAAATTTTGCCAAAAAGTCGCACAAAATTTGGGCAAAATCGAAACGCGCTGGGTTTGAAAACAGGCTCTAGCGTGAATATTTTGTGTTGTGTTGGTGTTGCGAACTGTTGCTGCAGCAATCTGACGCATCCATTCCTGCTTACCAACATTGTTAAGACTTTTGAACTCGTTCTTCGTAGCGCAAAGCAATTCCATGTTCGCTGTTAAATCCTTGGCTTCAATTGGACGATTATCTGCCAACCACCAAACATGATCGTCAGTGCAGGTGATTGTTTTACGTAAACCGAAATCAAGTTTGAGTAGTCTGCTGTAGTGAGTGGCAGATTTAATATTGCTCTTCACCAGATTTTTAACAATTGCCACTCCATTCCATGCCCACACTTCATCGCCAGCACATAGTTTTGAGATAGCGACATATCCTTTCGGAGTTGCGATAAGATTATTGCTCGGAAGGCAACCAAAGGTTTTGAAGCACGCATCTTCGATTATGCCATCATCGGAAACCTTGATCTGCAATTTCATAACATCGCCGCAAGCCGGCGCGCCAACGAGGCCGGTTCCGACATTTTTTTCCTCCTTGGCGAATGAGCCAACATTTTTTGGGTTTTCGTAATGGTTTAAAACTTTTTGTGAATATGCCATATCAGCCTCCTAATTTGGTTTTCTTAACTTTATTTTTGCCGAGTTTTTTGTTTTCTGAAGTTAATTTTCTTTCAATTTTTTTGAGATCTGTTTCAGCCGGCAATTTTTCTGGATAGATGCCGGTTCTGATCAGGGTTTGCCTGACTTCCTTGTTATTTTTGATATGTTCGTTGCTGATCTTGGTTTCACCAAACATACCCTCTTTTTTGGTGTTAAAATTTGTAATTTCAGCGGCGAAATCTTTTGCCTTGATGGTAATGGTTGGAAGAAAATCAGCTAATGCTCTTGAGCTTGTAATTCCAAGTCTGTCTTTCATTTCAGAAGTATTAAAACCGCCAAAAAGCGCTGTATCACCCTTGGCTCTGATCCTTGCAAAACCTTGATCATCAACGCCTCGTTGATAAAGGTTTCCTGATAGTTCTTTTTCGGTTTTGGTTAATTTCTTTCGTGCTGTTAATCTTTCCTGCAAGGCCAGTCTTTCTTCTAACAATTCCTGCTTTCTGGTTTGGATGGCGAAGTAGGTTTGAGCAAAGGCGATTTCATCTTTTTTTGGATCGCCATTTTGGGCAATGAGATAGCAGGCATAACGGCTCATCATAATGTCATCTACGCTACGTTCAGTATTTAAGCCTATCGCGACCATTTTGTTGACCTCAACGAAATGGTCTGATACCTCATATTTAGAGGCTTCGCAAGCTAGCTTCGCTTTTCCGACTACCGCCAGAAAATTTCTCCAATCTTCATAACCAAGTGTTTTTTGCAGATCACGAGCATACCAAAATTCAGTCTCCCCATCGCTTTCCTGTCTGATTTTATCAAACAATTCGGTAAATTTTTTGATGTCTTCTTTTTTCATAAAGTTTGTTGTTGGTTATTAATGCGATTTCCAATTGATTGATTTGATGTCGATGCCGTCCTGCATCATCTCCCAGAGCGGGCTGAGCTCGCGCAGTTTGTTAACTTTTTCGCCGATTAATTTGATGGCGTAATCGATTTCTTCTTCTGTGGTGAAGCGTCCCAAGCCGAAACGAATTGAGGTGTGAGCGAGTTCGTCTTCAACTCCAAGTGAGTGTAAAACGTAAGATGGTTCAAGGCTTGAGGAAGTGCAGGCCGAGCCGCTTGAAACCGCTAAATCCTTGATTGCCATGATCATCGATTCGCCTTCAATTCCGGCGAAAGAAAAATTTAAATTGCCGGGAATTCTTTTTTCATAATCGCCATTGAGATAGACATGTGTAAGCTTCATTACTGCTTGGTAAAATTTGTTTGAAAGTTTTTTGATGTGTTCGTGATCTTTTTGCATTTCGTTTTTGGCGATTTCTGCTGCAACGCCAAATCCAACAACAAGAGGTGTTGGAACTGTGCCGGATCTAATGCCGCGTTCTTGTCCGCCGCCGGAAAAAACCGGTTTGATTCTGACGCGCGGTTTTCTTCTCACATAAATTGCGCCAATGCCTTTAGGGCCATAGATTTTGTGGCCGGAAATGCTCATCAAATCGATATTCATCGCTTCAACATCAAGCGGAATTTTGCCAAAAGCTTGAGCGCAATCGCTGTGAAAAAATACGCCTTTTTTGCGGCAAATTTTGCCGATTTCAGCAAGCGGCTGAATTACGCCGATCTCGTTATTGACGCCCATCGCCGAGACCAAACAGGTTTTGTCGGTGATTGCCATTTCAAGCTGGTTTAAATCGATCAGTCCGTTTTTTTGCACCGGTAGGAAAGTGGTGGTGAAAGTTTCGTGCTTCGTGCTTCGTGCTTCGTGCCTCGTTGAGTCACCGATGCACGATGCACGATGCACGATGCACGATTCCTGTTCCAAATCGCGCGCCGAGTTAATTACGCATTTATGCTCGGTTGCAACAGTGATGATGTGATTTTTTCCTGAAGCGCCGTAGAAGCGTGCTACGCCTTTGATGGCGATGTTGTTTGATTCGGTAGCGCCGGAGGTGAAGAAAATTTCTTTCTCATCGGCATTGATGAGGTTGGCCACTTTTTTGCGTGCGATTTCAACCAGCTCTTCCGCTTTCCAGCCAAAGCTATGCGTGCGTGAATGCGGATTGCCAAAATGGTTTTTCATGCAATCAACCATCGCTTCAATCACGCGCGGATCCATGGGGGTAGTGGCTTGGTAGTCGAGATAGATTGGGAGTTTTAGAGTCATACTTTGTTCGTGCTTCGTGCTTCGTGCTTCGTGCTTCGTAGTTTAAAATTACCGAAGCACGATGCACGGTGCACGAGGCACGACCTATTTTGTTTTTTGATAAAATTCACTCCACACCGCAATGAACTTTTTGATTTCATCGCGCGAGGTTTCCGGGCTCATGCTAACGCGCACTGCGCTTTTGGAAAATTCTGGTTCGATGCCCATGGCTTTTAGAATTCTGGATTCGGTTGAAGTGCCGGAAGAACAGGCTGGTCCGGCGCTGACACAGATTTTGTTGAGATCAAAATTCATCAGTTGAGTTTTGGCTTCGCGGTTTTTGGTGGCGATGTAGCTGGTGTTTGGAAGTCTTGGCGCCTCGGTTGCAAAAATTTTTACATCAGTGCCGCCGATTTTTGTAATTTCAGCTTCGAGTTCATCGCGCAATTTTTTGATATTTTCGTAAAGTGGAATTTTGCCAGTTGCCATTTTGCATGCTTCACCGAAGCCGGCTATTCCTGCGACGTTCGTGGTTCCGGCGCGTTTGGATTTTTCCTGTTTGCCGCCATAGATCAAAGGTTTGATATCAAGGCCTTTGCGCATCAAAAGCGCGCCAACACCTTGCGGACCGCGAAGTTTATGTGATGAAACTGAAGCGAAATCGGCGTTAATTTTTTCGAGATCAACCGGAATTTTTCCAACCGCCTGCACTACATCGCAGTGAAATAATCCGCCATTTTGATGAACCAGTTTGGCGATTTGCTCAACTTGTTGAATTGCGCCAGTTTCGTTGTTGGCAAGCATTACGGAGACCAGAAAATTTCCTTCCTGCGGTAATTTTTTTTCCAAATCAGAAAGATCAATCAGGCCATTTTCAAGCGCGCCAATCTCGATAATTTTTTTATCCGCAGGGCGACATTCATAAACTGAAGAATGTTCAATTCCGGAAAAAATTATGGTTTTAACATCAAGTCCGAACATAACGTTGTTGGTTGCTTCAGTGGATGAGCTGGTAAAAATCACTTCGTAATTTTCGGCATTGAGCAGCTTTTTTAACTCCGTGCGCGCTTCTTCGACAAACCTGGTAGCAAGCCTTCCCAACTGATGACTTGATGAATTGTTAAGCGGAAATTGATAAGCCTCGTTCATTTTAGCCAGAACTTCCGAAGCCGGAGAGGTTGTTGCGTTGTAATCAAGAAAAATCACGTCGTTCATAATCAATCTTAGTATTTGAAGTTGATTGTTGGTAAAGAAGTCGACGCGTATGCGCGACCTCCCCCTACTTCCCTATTTAGGGAAGAAGGGGGATGGGGGGTTTGAAGGGTGCATAAAGAAATTGAATTGAGATATTCGTAAATTTTTTGTTCAAGACCGTGCCAGAGATGATGTGTTTTGCACTTGGTTTTGCCGTTGTTCATACAGCTTCTTTTCTCAGAAGTGCAACGAGTCATTTTGATGGGTTCGCCGATGGCTTTGATGATTTGAGCGATGGTGATGTTTTGATTTTGTAAAACATAACCTCCGCCTGGGCCTTTAATTGATTGCACGATTCCTGATTTTTTCAAATGCGCAAAAATTTGTTCAAGATAAGAAAGCGAAATTTTTTGCCGTTTTGAAATGGTGGAAAGCGAAACTGGCTGTTTGTTTTTATCTTCAGCAATTTCAATCACCGCCATTACGGCATAGCGTGCTTTGGTTGTAAGGATCATAATTCCTGACTAAATTAGTCAGGTATTTCTAAATTCCGCTTTCTTCCGTTTCAAGCAAAAAAATTTGCCAAATAAAAAGCACTTCATATCTTGCCCGCCTCTTTTGAAATTCAGAAATTATCGTCTAGATATTTCGCAGTTTATTAATTTCTAACCGAAGCCCAGCAGCTCCTGCTATCAAAGGCTTTATAACTTCCTCAAATGACTTCCAAACAAACTTCCGAGCACGAAGCTCTTTCTTTTGCATCCGAAAATTTTGCTAAACTTTTTGAAGAATATGAAAAGGACAGCCAACAGCTTGTTGAGGGAACTGTCGTCAAAGGCGTGATTGTTGGAATTTTTGATAAGGGTGTTGCCATTGATATTGGAGGCAAGTCGGTTGGTTTTATTGATATTGCTGAATTCAGACGTGATGGCGAAATCAAGGAAGGCGATGTTACCGATGTGTTTTTGGCACGCATTGAAAACAGAAAAGGCGAGCTGGTTATTAGCCGCGAGAACGCCAGACGCTACAATAGCTGGCATTATCTCAAGCATTGCTTGGAAGATAAAACCGCAGTTGATGGCAAAATTATTGGCAGGGTTAAAGGTGGATATGCTGCGGACGTTAACGGCATCACCTGCTTTTTACCGAGAAGCCAGGTTGATACAATGCTTCTTTCCGACGATAGTTTTTTGATCGGTAAAATTGAAAAATTACAGGTTTTAAAAATTGACGAGTTGCGTGGCAATGTTGTGGTTTCAAGAAGGGCGGTTTTGGAAACGCAGCGCAGCTCTGAAAGAGATAAGGTTTTGTCCGGCATTAAAGTTGGCGACAATCTCGATGGTGTGATAAAAAACATTACCGATTACGGCGCCTTCGTTGATTTTGGCAGTTTTGACGGGCTGTTGCATTTAACCGATATTTCCTGGTGTCGCATCAAACATCCATCGGAAGTGTTAAAAGTTGGCCAGGAAATCAAAGTCCAGGTGATCAAATATGATGAAACGAGCAAGCGTGTTTCTTTGGGCATGAAGCAGCTGCAACAAAATCCTTGGGAATCCATCATTTCGCGCTATCCAATTGGCGCCACTTTGAAGGGCAAAGTGACAAACATTACCAGCTATGGCGCCTTTGTTGAAATTGAGCCGGGCATTGAAGGTTTGGTTCATACTTCTGAAATGAGCTGGATGAAAAACAATGCATCGCAAAACAAAAATATTGCCGTTGGCAAGGAAGTTGAAGTAATGGTTTTGGATGTTAATGCTCAAACCCATCGCGTTTCTCTTGGCATGAAACAATGCGAGCAAAATCCATGGCAGGCTTTTTCCGAATCGAATAAGGTTGGCGATATTGTTGAAGGCGTGGTTAGAAATTTCACCGAATTTGGTCTGTTTGTTGGCTTTGACAGCGGTGTTGACGGCTTGGTTCATGCTTCCGACATTTCAGCTCAAGGTCTTACCGAAGAGGTGAAAAAGAAATTCAATGAAGGCGGTAAAATCAAAGTTCTGGTTTTAGGCAGTAATTATGAAAAAGAGCGCATTTCTCTTGGTATCAGACAGCTCGAAAACCCTGATTTTCAGGCTGAATTGAACAAGGTTTCCGAAGGTGCAATTGTCTCATGTGTTGTGATTGGCGTGAAAAAAGATTTTCTGGAAGTAGAGCTTGATTCGGGCTTGAAAGCTATCATCAAACGTCTCGATCTTTCCAAAAACAAACAGGAACAAAGAACTGAAAAATTTGAAACCGGCGATCGTCTTGAAGCAAAAGTGATGATGTTCAACAAAATCAGCGGTAAATTGCTCCTTTCGGTTAAGGATATGGAAGAAGATGAGCATGAAGCGCATTTTTATTCCGAAGCAACCAGCGGCGCAACGATTGGCAGCATAGCGGGTGATGTGCTCGAATCGCTAAAAGAAAAAGCATCATGAATTCCGATCATCTTGCCAGCCTGATTCATTTGAAAAACAAACTGCATAAATGGAAAAATATCGCGCTTTTGCTCGGTATTTTTGCTGTGTTTTTGTTGTTTAAGGTGGTTTTTGGAGTTGGCATTTCAAGCAAGGTGATCGATGGCGACTTTATCGCCAATGTCAAAATCGAAGGAATTATTTTTGAAGATGATTACCGCAGCGGAATTCTGAAAGAAATCGCTGAAGAAAAAGCCATTAAAGCTGCAATTGTCAATATCAATAGCCCCGGTGGCGGGATTGTCGGTAGTGAAATCCTGTTCAACGATCTGCGCGCTATTGCCGCAAAAAAACCGTTAGTGATTTTGATGGGTTCGGTTGCTGCATCTGGAGGCTATATGGCGGCGATTGCCTCTGATCATATTATCGCCCATAATGGCACTTTGACAGGTTCGATTGGTGTGTTGATGGAATCTCCGGAAGTCACTGATTTAGCCAGCAAAATCGGTATCAAATTCAACACCTATAAATCCTCTCCCCTCAAAGGCGCGCCATCTCCTTTTGAAAAATCAAATCCGGTTGTTGACAAGGTGGTGCAAGAATCAATCGCTGATTCATATCGTTTCTTTTCTGATCTGGTGCGTGAAAGAAGGGGTGAAAAGCTTAATAAAAAACTCGTCGGTGAGATTTTTGACGGTCGTGTTTTCACCGGAAGACAGGCTTTTGCTACCGGTTTGGTTGATCAGGTTGGCGGCAAAGATGAGGCTCTTTCCTATCTTTCCGCCAATAAAATTGACATAAAAAAACTCCCGCTTCGCGATGTTGAAATAATCAAGCCGGACAAAAAATTTCTCGACAGATTTTTAGGTTTGTTGCCGTTTTTTAATGGCGTGAAAAATAGAAATTATGGTGGAGAAATTATGGCGATTATGCCATAATGAAGCGCTGTGTCAGTAAGGCGCATAAAGTGCGTGAAACATTTTGTAATTTTTATATTTGCTATTTAAATCACCAAACCTAAAACGCGCCGCCTCTTAAAAAACTTAAGAAAGAATTCTTTAATAATCCTATCAACAAACGTTAAATTTTATGACTAACAACAACGAGATTTTCGAAAGAGTTAAAAAAATCATCATCAACCATTTGGGCGTTGAAGAGGCAAAAGTTGCAGAATCAGCAAGCTTTATTGATGATTTGGGCGCCGATAGCCTTGATCAGGTTGAATTGGTAATGGCTTTTGAAGAAGAGTTCGGAATTGAAATCCCCGATGAAGCCGCCGAAAAAATCACGACTGTCGGCAGCGCGGTTAAGTATATTTCCGAAAATATGTAAAAGACCTCAAAGTCTTTTAAAATCAAACCTCCGGCTTTAAAAAACCGGAGGTTTTTTTATGCGTATTTTATTGGGTCAGATGTGTTTGCTGCGTTAAATCCATCCAGTCTTAAGCGACATGAATCACATTCTTTGCAGGCAATTATTTCGCCATTTTTTATAACCGGATCATAGCATGAATGAGTTTGCGAATAGTCTATTCCTAACTTGATTCCGCTTTCGATGATTTCTTTTTTGCTCATTTCAATCAGCGGTGTGTGGATTTTAAATTGTCCTTTTTTCTCAATTCCGGCAGCGGTTGCAAGGTTAGCCAGCTTTTCAAAAGTTTGGATAAATTCCGGCCGGCAATCAGGATAGCCGCTATAATCAACGGCATTAACGCCGATAAAAATATCAAAAGCGCCGATCACTTCGCCATAAGCCAATGCATAAGAAAGAAAGATGGTGTTGCGGGCAGGGACGTAGGTTACCGGAATTCGCAAACTCGATATCTCGTCAGCCATGAAGTCGACGCGCATGCGCGACTTCCCCCTAAAGGGGGATAGGGTGGTTATTAAGCAAAATTTTGTGTCCGGAATATTTCGTGCTTCGTGCTTCGTGCATCGTGCTTCGGTAATTTTAATCCACGAAGCACGAAGCACGTAGCACGTAGCACGAAAAAGATACAAGATTTTGAGGACAATCGATAGGGGGTGTTTAAAAAATCTTCGCAAACTCGATATCTCGTCAGCCATGAAGTCGACGCGCATGCGCGA
>Ga0155951_127_pt2 | contig 62769 bp, 64 predicted proteins | sample RifCSPlowO2_02_FD_107605 | JGI IMG/M metagenome (GOLD analysis project Ga0155951, IMG submission 107605) | Alphaproteobacteria bacterium RIFCSPLOWO2_02_FULL_40_19 | reverse complement strand
GCACATCTCTACGACGAACTAAACAATCGAGAAGTAATAATCAGATCTGAAATCAAAAAAAATGTTCAGGAGTTTTTGGATAAGATTTTGTCGCACTAGGTGGCCGAAGTTGGGAAGAGCGGGTTGCTCAAGTCAGGACTGTTTCAAAACGAGAATCTATACAAATCTAATCGACCAAAACTACCAACTTTTCTAACGTCTGCATCTTGACAAAACCACTTGCCACATCAAAGGATTTCACCAGATTTTGTCCGTCATCATAAATCGAAATTTGTCCGGCACGCAAAGTGGCGACCACAATTTCATGACCACTCATAAAACCAATATCGCCAAGCGCTGACGGCACAACTGCCAAATGACAAATATCATTAAACAAAACACCTTCGGGGGAAATAATTTCAACTTGAAGATTTGGCGCTTTATTTTGCATCTTTCAAAAGCTTTTCACCTTTGGCAATCGCCTCTTCAATACCGCCAACCATATAGAACGCGGCTTCAGGAAGATGATCATATTCACCGGCACAAATTGCCTTGAAGCTGTTAATGGTATCTTTCAATGCAACCAGTTTTCCCGGGGAGCCGGTAAAAACTTCAGCAACATGAAAGGGTTGCGAGAGAAAGCGTTGAATTTTGCGAGCGCGGGCAACAGTTAGTTTATCTTCTTCGGAAAGCTCATCCATACCCAAAATCGCAATGATGTCTTGCAATGATTTATAAGCTTGCAGAATTTTTTGCACTTCACGCGCTACATCATAATGCTCTTGCCCGACAATTCTTGGATCAAGAATGCGCGAGGTCGAGTCAAGCGGATCAACCGCCGGATAAATTCCGATTTCAGCAATTTGACGCGAGAGAACTGTTGTGGCATCAAGATGCGAAAAAGATGTTGCGGGAGCGGGATCAGTTAAATCATCAGCCGGCACATAAATTGCCTGCACTGAAGTGATCGAACCTTGTTTGGTTGAAGTGATTCTTTCCTGCATCACACCCATTTCGGTTGCCAGAGTTGGTTGATAACCAACCGCGGAAGGAATACGCCCTAAAAGCGCTGAAACTTCCGAACCTGCTTGAGTGAAGCGGAAAATATTATCGATGAAAAAAAGCACGTCGCGACCTTCAGCATCACGAAAATATTCAGCTTGAGTAAGGCCTGTCAAAGCAACACGGGCACGGGCTCCTGGCGGTTCGTTCATTTGTCCGTAAACCAACGCCACTTTGGAATTTTTGAGATTATCAGTGTCGATTACACCGGAATCAATCATCTCGTGATAAAGATCATTACCCTCGCGCGTTCTTTCACCAACGCCGGCAAAAACCGAATAGCCGCTGTGAGCTTTGGCGACGTTGTTTATAAGCTCCATAATCAAAACTGTTTTGCCAACACCAGCGCCGCCAAATAAACCGATTTTTCCGCCTTTGGCATAGGGTGCGAGAAGATCAATCACCTTGATTCCTGTCGCCAAAATTTCAGTTTCAGTTGCTTGCTCAACTAGCTCAGGAGCCAAAGCATGAATCGGATTAAGTTGTTTTGCTTCAATTGCGCCTTTTTCATCAACCGGCTCGCCAATGACATTCATGATGCGACCAAGCGTTGCTTCACCAACCGGAACAGAAATTGGATGTCCGCTGTCAATTACTTCAGCGCCGCGCGTAAGGCCATCAGTTGAATCCATAGCGATGGTGCGCACAGTTTTTTCACCAATATGAAGCGCAACTTCAAGCACGAGTTTTTTGCCATCATTTTGACATTCAAGCGCATTGTAAATCGCCGGCACTTCACCATTTTCAAATTCAACATCAACAACCGCAGAAATTACCTGCGTGATTTTTCCTTTATTTTTCATTTTTGTTAGAAACTTTTGAGGGGCTAAAGAAGGCGGCGCAATTTAGAAATCACAAATAAAAGCTCAAGTTAAGAAACTAAACAAACAATAATGAAAAAATTTTTACAAATAACCTTTTTCCTGGCGCTGCTATTTTCTGCAAACGCAAATGCCAAAAACATCATGATTCTTGCAACTGGAGGAACCATATCCGGCGCGGGAGAATCGGCTATAGGATCAAAATATTCCTCCTCGCAAATTGATATAGAACAAATCATCAAATCCATCCCCGACATCACCAAACTTGCCGATATAAAAGCTGAACAAATCATGCAAATTGCCAGCCAGGATATGAACGATGTGGCCTGGTTAAAAATCGCTAAAAAAGTTAATGATGCTTTATCAAGAAGATCGGTTGATGCAGTGGTAATAACGCATGGCACCGACACCATGGAAGAAACCGCTTATTTCCTGAATCTGGTGGTAAAAAGCAAAAAGCCGGTGGTGCTTGTTGGTTCAATGCGCCCGTCAACATCATTAAGCGCTGACGGTGCACTGAATCTTTACAACGCTGTAGCTCTTGCAGCAAGCGATGCAGCTTACAACAAAGGAGTTTTAGTTTTGATGAATGATGAAGTTTTCGCCGCACGCGACATTGTCAAAACTCATACCACCAATGTTGCCGCTTTTAAATCACAAAATAGCGGAGCAATCGGATTTGTTTATTACGGCAAGGTAAAACTTTATTACACTCCGCTACGCCTTCACACCAACAACACAATCTTTCACACCAAAAATCTGGAAACACTTCCAAAAGTCGATATAGTCTACGCCCACGCCGGAAGTGATGAAAACATGATTGACCACCTTGTTGAATCCGGCTCAAAAGCAATAATTCTTGCCGGCGTTGGCGATGGAAACATCAACCAAAAATCAGTGCGAAAGCTGGTAGAAGCGCGCAAAAAAGGAGTGGTTATTGTCAGAAGTTCCTATCTCGAAGGTGGAGTTGAGCCAAATGTTGAAATCAATGATGATGAATTTGATTTCATTGTGGCCGATAATTTAAGCCCCAAAAAAGCCAGAATTCTAACTATACTTGCTTTAACCAGAACCAATGACACCAAAAAAATCGGAGAGATGTTTGGGAAATATTAGAACGCCAATTCCGGATAAGAACCTGCCTAAATTTTTCTCGATCTACTCCCCTCTCCCCTTGTGGGAGAGGGTTGGGGTGAGGGGTAAATTTTAAAACATCAATTCAGAAATTTTGGAAAGAATCGATTAAAAAAGTTAATACCCCTCACCCTAGAGCCTGTATTCAAACCCCCTGAACTTTCATCATAACATCTTTGCCAATCGGCGCTGCTGTCATTGAACCGCTTTTGCCATGTTCCACCACAACAGAAATAGAATATTTCGGATCGTGAACCGGCGCAAACCCAACAAAAATAGCATGATTGGCATTAGCATCAGCCTCAGCTTTACTCATTTCTTTTTCACGTTTGGAAATCACCTGCGAAGTTCCGGTTTTTCCTGCCATTTCAAAACCTTTAATCGCAATTCTTTTTCCATAAGCAGTGCCGCCTGGCTCATTAACCACGCGATTCATACCTTCCTGCACAAATTTGATAAAAGAATTTTTGATCAAAGGTTCATTTTTTAACTCATCAAATTGTTTGTAGATGTTGTGATTGCGTACCAGATAAGGCTTGATCGGCACACCGCCATTGGCAATGCGTGCCGTCACCAAAGCCATTTGCAGCGGAGTTGCAAGAACATTACCTTGGCCTATCGCTGTATTCAGAGTATCTCCACCAACCCATGGCTGGTTAAAAACTTTTCTTTTCCATTCATCAGATGGCACTAGCCCTGATCTTGCGCCATAAAGGCTGATATCGAGCTTCTCGCCATAACCGAAACGTCTGGCCATTTCGGTGAATTTTTCATAACCGATCTGATTTGCGACGGTGAAAAAATAGGTGTTGCAGGAATGCATTATGCCTCCCATCAAATCCAATGTGCCGTGTCCCTCTTCCTTCCAGCAGTGAAAAACGCGCCTGCCGAGACGATAATAACCATTGCAATAAACGCGGGTTGCCGGATTAAAACCGCTTTCCAGCGCAGCTAAAACAACCATCAGTTTGAAAGTTGAACCTGGGGGATAAAGCGCAGAAATTGGTTTATTGTTGAGCGGCTTGCGCAAATCATCGTTCAATTCTTGCCAATATTCTTTTGAAATGCCCTCAACAAAACGATTTGGGTCAAAAGATGGGGAAGAGGCATAAGCAAGAATTTCACCGGTTTTTACGTCCATAACAACAACTGATGCCGCATCGTTTTTGATTCTTTCCGCAACAAATTTTTGCAACGGAAAATCAATGGTGAGACTGATACGCGAACCATCGATTGTTGGCTTTACCGACAAAGTGCGTAGCGGTATTTCGTGAGCGTTAACCTCGACATATTTAACACCATATTTGCCACGCAAAGCTTCATCAAAAGTTTTTTCGATGCCGGCTTTGCCGACACGAAAATCGGGGCTCATAAACAAAGCCTGCTCATTTTCATCAATTTCCTTTTCGGAAGGAAGTGAGACATAACCAAGAAAATGCGCGGTTTCCAAAGGATATGGATAACGCCTGATAATGCCGCTTTCAATTGAGATTCCCGACAATAAATGCGAATTGGTTTCGATGCGTGCAAGATCATCCCAGCCAAGATTGTCAATTAAGGAAATAACGCTTTTGCGTCTGGAGTTTTTTACTTTTGCAAGAAACATTTCCTTATCCTGCGCACTCAAATCAAGGATCTGCGCCAGTTTTGCAATTAGCTCATCGGTATTTCTTTTTTTGTCGAGATAGAGAAAAAGGCGAAAATTATTGTCGTTTTTAGTCAAAGGTAAGCCATGGCGATCAAATACTGTGCCACGCGGAGCGGGATTGATCATGGGTTTGATGCGATTGCTATCCGACTGCACCGAATATTCCTCATGCTTCCATAACTGCAAATAGCCAAGACGCAGAATCAAAGCCCCGGCCAATGCTGATTGACCAGCGCCAAGCAAAAAAACACGACGGTTAAAAATTTTGTTTTTGCGAATGTCGCGAAGCACCTATCTGTCCTCCAACAACTTCAGACTTAAATAATCAAAAAATTTATGCATCAAAACATAAAGCACGGCAGATAAAACAAATTGCACCAAAGGAGTGGCAATGCCGTATAACACGCCATTGAAAAGCGACAAAATTGCCCATTTCATCAACAAAAATAAAAAACAGAAAAAAATGAATTGTTTCCAGATTTGGCTGAAATTTTCCCTGATCATCATCTTGCTGTTAAGCAGAGAAAAAAGCCTGATTAGGATGATATAACATAAGGCTGTGGCGCCAAGCGGATTACCGTTAAGCGCGTCATTCCAAATCCCAAGCAGAAACACAAACCACACCGCAAAAACACTTTTGAAAACCGTAAAATAAAAAATCATCATCAAATCAAACAGCGGCAATAAATGCGAAAGCCCGGCAATCCTGATATCGGAAACATTCAAGATGACGAAAAGAATGGCGATTAGATGAAGAAGGAAGATGCGGAATGGGGAATTTTGTTCAAACATAAAAGCAAAAAAGTGGTAAGAGGTAAGAAACTGTTTATGATCTACTTACCACTTACCACTTTTTTACCACATTTTCGCAAAATTTCTTCTTTTCCTTTTTTTCCAGAAACCGCGATGATAAGCGTCGGAGGCTAGAAGTGGAACAACGGAAGTTGCTTCGGCATAAACCATTTGCTCGAAAGTTGTGTCAACTTTTCCCCAGGAACAGGCCTCTTTCAAGGTTGAAGAAGAGCAAGCGCCATCGCGTGAATCTGCGACGGTGATTTGCACGGCATATTTGTGCATGTCAACTTCTTTGCCCAAAATTTCGGCGCAAACAACTGTGTCTTGCGCGAAATTTTTTGGCACGCCGCCGCCGATCATCAGCAAACCGGTTGTGCCGGCTTTGATTTTGATGTCGGTTAGCTCTTTGAAATCGCGGATGGAATCGATGGTTAAATGTGATTTTGGATTTTTAACCTGATGCAAAACCAGACCAAAACCGGCGGAAGAATCGGTGAAAGCCGGACAAAAAATCGGCACATTGTGATCGTAAGCCAATTCGATCAGCGATTCTTTTTTCTTTGAACTTTTTTTCAAAAATTTGCCCATCTCCCAAATGAATTCGCGCGAAGAGTAAGGCTTTGCTTTCAAGCCATTGGCGATTTTGAAAATAGTGTGGTCGCAATTCTGCAAATCTTTTTCGTCAATGTAAGTGTCGTAAATTCTGTCGATGTAATTTTTGCGCAGGAATTTGTCGTCGATGAACGGTGTGCCTTGATAATGCCTGAAACCAAGCGCTTCAAAAAAATCCATATCAACTATGGAAGCGCCTGTTGCAACGATGGCATCAACCATACCAAATTTTACCATATCAGCATAAACCTTCATGCAGCCACCGGCAGAGGTTGAGCCGGCAAGAGTCAGGATAATCGAACATGAGCTGTCTTTTAACATCATGTTAAAAATTTCTGTCGCTTTTGCCAAATCGCGCGAAGTAAAAGACATGTTGCCCATCTGCTCAATGATTGAACGCGCATCAAATGAGGTGATGTCGATATGTTTTACCTGATGTTTGAGAAGTTCTTTTTTTGTGACCATTTTAAGATTTTAGATTATTGCGAAGAGTGATTGGATCGAGATCTATGACGCCATTTTCCCAACAAATCGTTCTTGTTTCGGGATTAATGGAAACTTTTTTGAATTTTTCATAATCATTCCAAAGAGCAAAAACGCCTTTACCTACGAGATGACTTAAATCAGCAATACCAGAAGCACCATCTAAAAATGATAATCTCACCTTATAACCATCAAGCACTCGACAATCTTTAATCCGATATTCCTCAAACATTATGACAAAGGTTTAATTTTATTTGGAATTTGTTGTTTTGATGTCAATTTCCAATCCGCTTCCAATTCTCTTTTATGAATTGATGCCCATTCAACCACAAGCCCATAAGCACGCGGCGGTAATTCACCTTTGATAATTTTTAAATCTTCAATTGCAATCAGGGCTTCCCACTCTCCATAAATCGCGTGAAAATGTGATGGATTATGATCGTCAAAATACATGAAAATTTTAATGCCAAAAAAACGACTTATTTCTGGCATATTGCGACAGCTTGTTCTTCCTCGACTTCTTGATACATCGAAACCAGCGGTTCGTCAGAAACTTCAATTTGCAGGTTTTTGTTAAAGCCGTTGAAATCAGTTCTGATGCTACGCGAATAGGCGCCGAGCTGGCCGACTTCAATATAATCACCTTCGGAAATATTTTCCGGCAGCAAAAACGGGCCTTTCATCGAATCGAGCGAGTCGCAAGTTGGGCCATAAAATCCGAAAGAAGTTGTATTAGCAGAAAGTGGTGTTCGACCCTTGATTCTAATAGCGCGCACTGGATAGACAAAGCCGGGAAAACCGGCATCAAACAAACCGCCATAAGTTCCATCATTGAGATAAAGCATGGAATTTTTTTTGCCTTCAACACGCACCAAAAGTGAGCCGGATTCGGCAACCAAAGCACGTCCTGGCTCGCACCAGATTTTGCAATCGGAATCAAAATTAGCTTGCACAACAGCATCAGAAATTTCTTCGAAATAGCTGCGCAAAGCAATTGGCGCCATGCCGGGATAGAAGGAGGGAAAGCCACCGCCGACATCAAGCACATCGAGTTTTATTCCGGCTTTTTCAACAACATTTTTGGTAGCAAGGATGGCGCTGCGATATTCCAGCGGATCCATGCATTGCGAACCGACATGAAAACAAATGCCAAAACGCGCGGCATGGGATCTGATTTTTCGCGCCAAGGCCACCGACTTGGATGGAAGCGCGCCAAATTTTCCTGATAATTTTATCGCGGCATTTGAATTTGAAACCGCGAGACGCAAGTGCAAACCGAGATCGCGCGCATTGTTGGTCACTTCAAGAATTTTTTTCAGCTCATCGAATGAATCGAGCGAGAAGTCACGAATGTCATGGTTGAAATAGGCTTCAAAAATTGCTTCACGCGATTTGATCGGATGCATGAAATACATTTTCGCTTCATTGCCGAAAAGTTCGTTGATCAATTTTACTTCAGCAAGAGAAGCCACATCAAAATGTTTTATGCCGCTGTCAAAAAGATGTTTTAGAACTGCAACATCGGGATTGCTTTTTACAGAATAAAGCACATCGCTGCTTTCATGTTTGAAGCTACGGAAATTTTCGAGAAAGAATTGCGCTGCACGCTTGATAGAAGCGGGACGGATGAAATAAACCGGAACCGATGGTTTTAGTGTAAAAACTTCTCTTTCAACGCTGTTTAAATGGAACTTGTCATCCAGCGTTTCGTAGATTTTACGTTGAGGAAAATTGAGATAGTGAATTTTTCCGCTCACTGCACGGTCATATTCTTGTTGTTGTTCCATTTCTCCGATTTGAAAAAATTAAGTAAAATGAGTTAAAACTTAATTTTTGTCTGGAATTAGATGCTTGATGAAGCCTTGATCTCTCTGGCTTCGTAGCATATAAATCCAAACGCAATTTTGAGCTGCGCGGCAACGTAAGAAACGGATTTTATTTGTAAATAAAAAATCTTAAAAAAATTTTGTGAGGGAAAATCAGAGTTGTTGCACAAAATGTTGTGTCTGAAATTAGATCCTGAAACAAGTTCAGGATGACAACCGCATCTTGTCATCCTGAACTTGTTTCAGGATCTAATCAGATGCTTAAAAACTTCTTCCAAATCCGGCTGCTGCGTTGAGATGTCTTTGATGTGAATCTTATGCTCGCAAAGAATGCGTAAAATTTCCTCCACCTCGATTTTTTCCGGATCATAGGTGATAGAAATTTTATCTTTGGCAAGACGCTTCGAGGCAAGTCCACGAAGGTTATCATCAATTATTTCACTTGTTGCAGAAATTATCAGCTCCTTGCCTGGCAGAATTTTCATCAGATTTTCCTTGCGGTCATTTGCAATCACCCGGCCATGATTGATGATGGCGATTTCGTCGCATAATTCTTCAGCTTCTTCGAGATAGTGAGTAGTCAACAAAACAGTGGTGCCAGTTTTGTTCAGATGTTTGACATAGCTCCACAGCTGGTTACGCAACTCAACATCAACACCGGCAGTTGGTTCATCCAAAACCAGAATTTCAGGATTATGAACCAAAGCTTTGGCAACCAAAAGACGTCTGCGCATTCCGCCAGACAAGCTGCGCGATGCGGTTTTGGCTTTGTCTTTCAAGCCCAAGATTTCAATGATTTCATCGGTTTTGCGCTGCGATTTTCTGATGCCGTAATAGCCGGCATAAAATTCCAGAGTTTCGCGCACATTGAAGAAAGGATCGAGAATCAGCTCCTGCGGCACGATACCGATTTTGAATTTCGCTTGCTGCTGATTTTCATCAATGTCAATGCCGGCGATTTTTACCGTGCCGGAAGTTTTATTCACCAGGCCGGCAAGAATATTGATGATGGTTGATTTGCCAGCGCCATTTGGCCCGAGAAGCCCAAAAAACGAACTTTTTTTGATCTCAAGACTAACAGATTGCAGCGCAATTTTTTCAGAAGATCTTTTAGATTTTTGATAAGTCTTGCAGAGATTTTTTATTTCGATGGCAGGCATTTTTTCTCTTCCAGAAACTGCTGCAATTCTCCTGACTGAGACATCTCTTTTACAATATCACAACCACCAACAAATTCACCTTTGATGTAGAGCTGCGGGATGGTTGGCCAGTCGGAAAAATCCTTGATACCCTGACGGATTTCAGGAGTTGCAAGCACATTGATATCAACAAAATCAACGCCGATATTTTTTAAAATCTTCACCACCATTGCGGAAAATCCGCATTGTGGAAAATCTTTTGTGCCCTTCATGTAAAGCACAATGTCATTTTCAGAAATGGTTTTTTGAATTTGTTCAAAATTAGTCATTAGACGAAGTCTTTAGTTGCATGGCATGAAGTGTATCACCGAGAATTTCCTTCAGCGCCTCATTCACCATTTTATGTTGCTCGATGCGAGTTTTGCCAGAAAAAATTTTATCGCTGATTGCAACAGAGTAGTGATCATTATCACCAGCCAAATCAATCACTTTGATTCGCGCTTGCGGAAACTTTTCAGTCAGAATTTTTTCCAATTTTTCTTTGGCAATCGGCATCGTTAAATGAATTATTCTTTAAAATTTTGTGTCCTTTTCGTGCTTCGTGCTTCGGAATTTTAGCCAACGAAGCGCGAATATTCCAGACACAGAATTTGGGGTTAAACGAGTTTGTTTGGTAGCAAAAAATCACTGCCGCAATATTGGCAGATTTTTTTTGGCTTGCTGCGTCGCCACATTGAATAAAAAAATCCCGGGAAGAAAAGAGTTGACCATAACAAAAATTCAACAAACCCGCTACCGCGTTTGCCTTGCAGGAATTTATTGATGCCTTTGCAATCGCCACAAATCAAAATTTCCTCGTTCATTTGTAAAATCTATTAGTGATGGGATAGCGCCGATCCTTGTCAAACGACATGTCGGAAATTTTTGGGCCTATTACAGCTTGTCTGCGTTTATACTCACTCGAATAAAAAAGTTTCGCCACTTTTTTTACCAAATCCTTATCAAAAAATCGTGAAATTTCTTCCACCGATTTTTGCTCTTCGATTAGTGAAAATAAAATTTGATCAAGAATTTCATAGTCGGGAAGCGAATCGCTATCTTTCTGATCTGGCCGCAATTCTGCGCTTGGAGCTTTGATAAAAATATTTGGCGGAATTACACCGGCGCGGAGTTTTGCCAATTCATAAATTTCCGTTTTATACAAATCCTTGATCGGATTGAATGCGCCGCACATATCGCCATAAATTGTAGCATAGCCGCAAGCCAGTTCAGATTTATTGCCGGTTGAAAGCAGAAGTGCGCCGGTTGAATTTGCAATTGCCATCAGAATATTTCCGCGAATACGCGACTGCATGTTTTCTTTCGCAACTTCTGAAACATTTTTTACCGTAAAAAGCATAGATTCGAAAACCGGCTCAATCGAAATCACTTCCAGATTCACGCCCAAATTCTCGGCGCAATTTTTTGCATCAATCATTGACTCTTCAGAAGAATAGCGGCTTGGCAAGGCATAAAGAAAAACATTTTCTTTTCCTAAAGCATCAACGGCAATTGCAGCAACCAAAGCTGAATCGATGCCGCCGGACATGCCTAGTAGAACTTTTTTAAAACCGTTTTTGTGAACATAGTCGTGTAAGGCAAGAGTGCAGGCGGCATAATTCGTGCTTCGTGCTTCGTGCTTCGTGCTTCGTGTAGCCTGTGCTGAATTTGTTTCAGCATGCTTCGTGCTTTGATTGGGAAATGAAATTTTTCCTGATTTTTCGAGCTCGATTTGGATTGAATCTTCTTCAAATTCTTTCAGGCGCAACACAATTTCTCCTGCTTTGTTTATCACAAAAGATGAGCCGTCGAAGACTAGGGAATCCTGGCCTCCCACCTGATTCACATAAATCAGGGGTTTGTTCAGATTTGTGACAAAATTTTGGGTGACACGTTGGCGATATTCATGTTTTTTTGACGAGTAAGGAGAGGCGTTGATGACAATTACCACATCAAGAATCTGCTCTTGCAAAAGATAAAGATTTTTCAGCGGCCAGAGATCTTCACAAATCAGAATCGCCAAAGTTAATTCACGAAATTCAACCAAAGATAAAAACTGTGCGGGCTTGAAATATCTGTGTTCATCAAACACACCGAAATTCGGCAAAGTTTTCTTGTTAATGATTTTTTTGATTTCGCCACGCTCGATCAGCAAGGCTGAATTGCGGATAATCTCCTTTTTACGCTCGAAGTCGATAGTTGGCGCGCCCAGTAAAATAGCACATTGCGAATTTTTTGTTGCCGAAACAATTTCAAAAATTTTTTCCCGACATTCGCGAATAAAATATTTTTTCAGCCATAAATCTTCGCAAGGATAACCACAAACCGCCATTTCAGAAAAAACCACCAAGTCGCATCCAGCCTCACTTGCCAACTTAAATTGATGCAGAATTTTTTGCGCATTAATCTCCAAATCACCAACAGTTGGATTAATCTGCGCCAGATAAATTTTCAGTTTCGGACTCATGCAGTTTTAACAGTCAATGTTAGATTATCTAACTTTTGCTGACAGATTTTTTCCGTGATTGCCAAAAGTTTTTTTACATCTTTTGTAAGAATTTCTAAATCCTCTTTTGCCATATAAAAATCAGCATCATATCTGCCACCAATATAGGCTTCATCGAGAAGTTCAAAACGAGCTTTCTGCTCTCTGGTTTTTTGTGGAAAAAGTTTTTTTAAATCCGGATGGAGATGATTAACATCGGGAGCAAGATATTTGAGAAAATGGTCATGAGGACAATAATCTTGGAAGACAAGATAAAGTGTTTTGTAAGCGTGTTCGGCTGCTTGGTGTAATTCAAATGAAGCTTTTCTTAAATACTCTTCATCATTTTTCGCTTTTCTTAAACAATCGTTAAAATCTTCAAAAAACATTTCCGCTGTTTTGAACCAACGTGCAAAATAATCCTTCGCGATCCTTCGCTTCTCCTGCGGTTTCAATTTCCTCTTTTTCGCTAGCGTGAATCTCTTTGAATCATAAAGCATGATCCCTTCCTTTTTGATGTCGGAGAAAAAATATTGCCCCTCTGCAAGCTTGATATTCAGCATCTCAATATCATGAGCTTCAACTTTTTTAACCGGCGCGCTTAATTTTAGTTTTTGACATTTGGAGGAAATTTTATGCCACAAAGATTGATTCTTTTTTTCGGTGATAACCAGAATGTCATAATCAGAAATTCTTCTAAAACCTGGTTTGTTTGGGATTACATCTTGGGCTTCGCGGTAGGCACCACGGGCATAAGAGCCAAATAAAATAATCATCTCAACTTTGGCAAGATCGCAAATGGTTGAGACAATTTTCTTCAGTTCGGATTGTTTGTTTTTGGGGAGGTGGGAAATGGAGGTTTTCATATGCCAAAACATAAATTATCAAAGTGCGACTTGGGTTAAATTTGTAAGTCATAAAACCTTTCGATTTCAGAATAAACATTGGCATGACCCTGGATGGTGTTTATCCTGGCACGAAATTCAGCCGATCCCTTGAGGCCGGAACTATACCAGCCAATATGCTTGCGCGCCAATGGGATTGCGGTTTGCTCGCCGTAATGATCGATCATTTCATTGATATGATTGAGCACGATTTTTTTCTGTTCTGCGATTGTTGGAGTGGCAATTTTTTCTTCATTTTTTAGCTCGGAATTTACTTGCGAAATCAACCATGGTTTACCATAACAGGCTCTGCCGATCATGATGCCATCTGCTTTGGAAAGCTCTAATGCTTTTTTGGCGTCGGCGGAATTTTTAATATCGCCATTGGCAATCAGCGGAATTTTTACTGTTTCCTTGACGTGAGAAATCAATTCCCAATTTGCCGATCCATTGTACATCTGACAGCGCGTGCGACCATGAACAGTAAGCATTTTGATTCCGACATTTTCAGCTTTTTTGGCAAGCGATGGTGAGTTGAGATTTTCATAATTCCAACCAAGACGCATCTTCATCGTCACCGGAATTTTCACTGCTTTAACCACGGCTTCCATGATGCGCGTTGCCAGATCTTCATCTTTCATCAAAGCGCTTCCGGCAAAACCATTCACTACTTTTTTCACCGGACAGCCGAAATTGATGTCGATGATATCAGCGCCCAAATCTTCATTTAATTTTGCCGCTTCTGCCATCACTTCAGGCTCACAGCCGGCAAGCTGCACCGACATTGGATAATGCGCATCGTCTTTCTGACATTTTTTCAGCGATTCACGTGTTTGTAGAATCATGGCTCTTGATGCGATCATTTCCGAAATCACCAAAGAAGCGCCGAATTTTTTTACCAGACGGCGGAATGGCAAATCAGTAACGCCAGACATCGGAGCTAACAATACATTGTTCCGCAAAGAAATTTTACCGATCTTCATTCCTGACATAAATCTCAAAATCGTGGAACATTACTGATTCGGATTTGGAAATCCTATCAAACGAATCGTCCTTAAAAATTTTGTCCGATGGCGCTTTTTTCGAAAACACGGAATTAACCATACGATTTTCAAAATGAAAATTTTTCAAAAAACTTTTTTTGAAACCGTAATCAAGAAAATAAAATTCCAGAATATTGATTCTGCAACGCTTGTAATCAACGGTGGCCGACTTGGAATTATTGACAAAAACCACCTTTGTTGCCGGATTTTTGATAGCATTTTTAACGTCATCCATCAGGTAAAAATAGGTAAAAACCTCGTCTGGATTTTTGATTGGAAACATCAGGCCGTTTTTCTGATAATTCCCAGTCTGCAGCATGGCGGCATATTGCTTTTGGCTATTGCCTTTGTTTAGATAATGCAGAGTTGGAAATATGTGACAAAGACAGTCGGAAATCATAACAATTCCATCCTGCTGCCGCGGCGCGTAGAGCTTGCTATAATAGGCGACAACATCAGACAATCGATTGGGAAAGGTGTAGGGATTTTTGTGAATGGCAACCAGGATCGGCATCTTGGCATAAGAGTAAAACTGGCCACAAATCAATGTGGTTATCGCAAATAGCAACAGAGGTGAAAAATGATTTGCGATTTGCGAATAAATTCTTTTTTCAAACAAAAACAAAATCGCAAAAATGGCTGATAGGTGAATGATAAAACGTAAATCCGGAAATTGCTTTATTGCCAAAGCCACGCAAAGCATTATGGCCACGCAAAGAACCAGAAACAGCCCGAGATGCGCTCTGACACCATTTTTTTTAAAAATCAGAACCACCACATAAGCCAATGTGAACACCCACCAGAAATTAATACAGCGTATAAATCCGATTCCTCCATACAGAATTCCAAAATCAAAAACCGACAAAATCATTGCTAAAGCTATGACAATCTGATCTCTGGAGAATGAAATTTCCTTTGAAGAAAACAGATCATAAGCAAATTTGGCGTAGCAGATAGTGGCAATTGAGAGGAAAATCGCATATTGATCGAGAGACCCGATATTTTCGAGTAGAATGACAAAGGCAGAAGCAATCAAAAAAAGGGTTAAAACCAAATCAGATTCGCTAAATTTCAGGCGCAAAAAAATCAGGAATATGAAAAAAAACGGCATCATGGCGCCGATATTGTAGATGATATTCCACGCAAAAAGCTCTTCGTTGTTATATGCCAGATAAGCCTTGGCGGCCATCGGCACCATGAATTCAAAAAATTCCGGCGCAAATTTGATGATTAAAAACAAATAAAGAGCGCCGATCAAAAGCATGATCAATCTGCTCAAATCAACAATTTTTCTGTTTTTGTAAATCAGATAGAATTCACCGAATATGACAAAAACCAGATAATGTGGCTTAAGGCATGGAATCAGTCCCATCAGGCATCCACGAGCTATCAAATTCTTGTTGTCAAAATTTTTTATTCCGGAAAGGCCCCGTCGCAAATCAACTTTCCAAAAAGTCTGAACCATTGATTTATGAGGACTCATCGAGTTTAAAAATGGTAAGAAATGGGGATTTGCGACAGAACCAGAAAGGCAATAAGAAATATAGGGAAAAAGCAGGATAAGCAGCAGGCTGGTTTTGGTGCCAAACTCGCCCATTGCTATGATGTTGTAGCGCAGAAAAAATCCCAAAAAACAGCTGATGATGATTAGGTTGTAATGGGCTCTATTTTGATAAATCGCACCACGTTGCAAAATTTTTGATGAGAAAAAAATTGATAACAGGGCAAGCGAATTAATGACGATTTCAGAAAGAATCAGCGGGCTTATGCCTGTTAGCTCCGATAGCTTGTATTGCAGCGCATAGAAATAGAACGAGAACGGAAAATTGCCGTCAAAAAATCCGTAATAATATCCTTTTCCTTCGGTGATTTTTCTTGCCGAATCTATGTAAGCTCCGGTATCAACGCCGATATCCATGGTTGAGCGCAGAAAAATGCTAATCGCAAAAATCACGCTGCAACAAATCAGGAGAAATTTATTGTCGGAATAAAATTTCATTTATCGTTTATTTGATTGGATAAAATGCATAACGAAAACCATAAACTTCCTCTTTTTAAATTGCTCTTGCTATCGCTGGCGCTCTTCCTGATTGCAACGCAAATATGGCATTCGTTTAATTCCCCGCTGTGGACTGATGATGCTTTTTTTGGCACGGTAGCAAAAAATCTGGCCAGCGGTAATGGATATTCTTCAAGCGATACGCGCTGGAATTCCGCATTCAGCTCATATATCACCGCGGGCCCGGTGATAATTCTTCCCGCCGCTTTAATGATAAAAATCTTTGGCAATCAACATTGGGTTTTGGGACTTACAATCACAATGTTGATCTGGATTTTGCTGACGATGATTTTTGTCGCTTGGCGCAGCGATAAAAAATTTCCGGCTTTATTTTTAGCTCTGCTGCTTTGCCTGCTATTTTCAATCAATTCAGCAAATTATGGGATTTATAATAACAGCTATCTCTCCCTTTGGTATTTGATGCTTGGCGAAATGCCGTCAATTTTTCTGACGATTCTCGGCGCAATGATTCTGTTCTCACAGGAAAGCCGGAAAAAAATGATTGGCGGTGGGCTGGTTCTTGGTTTGGCCATCATGTGCAAAAATCTTTCGGCAATTGCTTGCACCATCATTTTGTTAACAAATTCAATAAAAATAATTTTTGGCCAAAAAAATCTGCGCGAAAAAATCCTGCTGATTATGCTTTCGGGCATTGGTTTTGTTGTGCCGTTTTTAACATTCGAGCTGGTCAAAATAATTTTTCTTGGATTGGATTACTACTTTGAAGCGCAGCTGCAAAATCTGTGGTTTCATCAAGTAGCTGGCGCTTCTAAAGATCCAAGACCGGTAGAAAAAATTTATCAGGCTTTCACTGTATTTGCCTATTCAATAATTTTGCTGGTTATCAGCGCTGCCTTACTGATTTTTCAGGCACGAAACCACGCAAAGAAAAATGCAAACGCAAAAACATATTATTGGCTTGGTATTGCGCTAATTGCGTCTTTTGTTTTCCACGCTTTGTGGTGGATATTCTTTTCGGTCTTCATCAATTACCGCTATTTGATCGCTGCTTTATTTTACTGTATTTTTGGCATTTCCTTTTTGATTTGCTGCACTGATTCCATTTCCAAAACACTAAAAATTTTGATTTCTTTGATCGTATTATTTCGTTTCCCAAGCTTGATTTACATGGCTTCTCATGCCTTCGACAAAAGCAGCAAACTGCAGGAACAGCTGCAAATTACAGAAGAAATTGTGAAGTTACAAAAACAGGGAATTGCGATGGTTTCTTGCGGACTCAATTTTGAACTCGAATATTTACTACCGGGAAGCGGCAATTTCATGGATTGTCGCAATTTGCCAAAAAATTTAATCAACAAAAATTTTATGCTGGTTAATGATTTTGTTATTCCAAACAAAGTTTTGATGGAAGGCACTAAATCAACCGAAATCAGGGAATTGCCTGATGAAATCATGTTGAGATGTAATAAAAAACACCTCGCGACCGCAACTTATCTTCTGTCGTGGTGCGTAAAGTAACCCCAATAACGCTTAAGAAAAATGCTCATAGCTTTACTCTTTGAAGAACATTACCCCCCTCACAAAATATTTTGTGAGTGGTAATATTTTGTGAGTGGTAAATGACCTAGAAAGAGTAAAGTGATTACAAATTTTCTTAAGCGTTATTGTGGTTAAAGTAATGTGTTTTGCCCTCGTAGCTCAGGGGATAGAGCAGTGGTTTCCTAAACCATGTGCGCATGTTCGAGTCATGCCGAGGGCACCATTACTGATTATTATGCAAAATTTTGTGTCCGGCATATTTTGCACTTCGGTAATTTTAACCCAGATCCGTCATTAGAAACTGTTTAACGCCAATTCCGGATAAGGCATCAAGCCAATCTCGATTAGTTCCCTCTCCCCTTGTGGGAGAGGGTTAGGGTGAGGGGTATTAACTTTTTTAATCGATTCTTTCCAAAATTTCTGAATTGATGTTTTAAAATTTACCCCTCACCCCAACCCTCTCCCACAAGGGGAGAGGGAGTAGATCGAGAAAAATTTAGGCAGGTTCTTATCCGGAATTGGCGTGTTTAGATTTTCTGTTCGCGAATGCCGGTAATAGTCATAATAATATCTTAACAACCCCTTGACTAGTATCCAATAAGCTACAAATTCCCTGTAGTTTATAGTTAACACAAACCACCAGAATGTCAGAACAATTTGAAATCATCAGCTACAAGGATGATTCAGGGAAAGATTATTTTTCACAATGGGTGAATTCTCTGGATTGGCCGATGAAGAGAATAGTTTTTCGTAGGATAAATAGGGTTAGGTCGGGAAATTTTGGTGATCATAAATCTGTTGGAGATAGAGTTTATGAACTTCGACTTGATGTCGGGCCAGGTTATAGGATTTATTTCTCCAAAGAAAAAAATTATGTGATTCTTCTTCTTTGCGCAGGCAATAAATCCTCACAAAGAAAAGACATAGAAAAGGCAAAAACTTTTTTGAGGAGGTTTCATGACAAAAAGCAAAATTAAAAACTTGTCTGACTACAAAAGTTATGATGATTGGGTTGCATCAATTCTTTCTGAAAACAAAAAGCAAACTGATCTTTTTCTAAAAGAAGCATTAAAAGACTTTGAAGAAGACAATGATGTCGGCACTTTGCTTATAGCCTTAAGACAGGTTGCCAAAGCCAGAGGTGGTTTTACAATTCTTTCAGAAAAAACCGGATTTTCCAGAGAAACTCTATACCGCACCCTATCCAAAGCCGGCAATCCAACTATCGTCACTCTGAAATCAATTCTTGATGCTTTAGGCTATTGCCTCACCATGAAAGTTGCGAAGATGGCTTAAACCCGCTATTTGCCAAAAGAAATTCACGTTTAATCCAAATCCGTCATCAGAACCGCTCATAATTTTTTAAAAATATGAAAAAAATAATCATCATTTTTGCGCTTGGCTTGGTTTTGTCCGCCTGCCAAAACTCTCTAAAAGAATTTTTAGAAAATGCATGGAGAGGGGAAAAATTTTCCGGATTTGACGATTACAAAGTTGTTTCAGCAAAAAATTACATGATCTCAACTTCGGAAAAACTGGCTTCTGAAGCGGGTGTAGAAATTCTTGCCAAAGGCGGATCTGTGGTTGATGCAGCAATTGCGGCGCAAATGGTTTTGAATGTTGTTGAACCGCAATCTTCGGGGATTGGCGGCGGTTTGTTTTTGCTTTATTACGACGCTAAAAACAAAAAAAGCGTCTATTTCAATGGCCGAGAAAAAGCGCCAAAAAAAGCTTTTTCCGAAATGTTTCTCGATCAAAATGGCGTGGCACGCGATTTTTATGATGTGGTTGGCGGAGGCTTATCAGTCGGCACTCCAGGCGCTTTAAAAGCTTTGAAAGCAGCGCATGAAAAATATGGTAAATTGCCATGGAAAAATCTGTTTGCGCCGGCAATCAAAATTGCAAGAGAAGGGTTTATTCTCGATAAAAAAATTCACGTCATACTTGAACAAACGCCTTATCTTTCGCGCTTCGACAGCATGAAAATTTATTTTGATGCAAATGGCAAACCACGAAAAATTGGCACTAAAATACAAAATTTAAAACTGGCGCAAACTTTTGAAATCATTGCAGGCAAAGGCATCAAACCGTTTTATGAAGGAAAAATTGCAAATGACATTGTGCAAGCGGTGCAAAATTCCAAAATCAATCCTGGCTATCTTGCACTTGAAGATCTGAAAAACTATCGCATCAAACAAGGCAATCTTTTGTGCGGATCTTATCGCATTTATAAAATCTGTTCCATGCCTTTGCCAAGTTCAGGCGGGGTGACGATTCTCGAAATTCTTGGAATTCTCGAAAATTTTGATCTGGCAAAATTACAACCCTCATCACGCGAAGCCATACATCTGATTTCTGAAGCAACACGTTTGGCCTATGCCGATCGCAACAAATATGTCGCCGATGTGCCAAATGTTCCAATCGCACAAATGCTGGATAAAAAATATCTCAAAAGCCGTGCCGCCTTGATTGATATGAACAAAGCAATGACAGAAGTGAAAGCCGGAGATTTTACAAAAACTGATATTTTGCTTAATAGCACTATGGAAAAACCATCAACCACTCATGTCTCAATAATCGACAAATCTGGCAATGCCGTCTCTATGACCAGCTCGATTGAATATCTTTTCGGCTCTGTTTTGATGGTTGATGGTTTCATGCTCAATAATCAGCTCACCGATTTTTCACTGATTCCAGAAATTGACGGCAAAAAAATTGCCAATCGTGTTGAACCAGAAAAACAGCCGCGCAGTTCGATGTCTCCAACTTTTGTTTTTGATCAGAAAAATAATCTAATCATGACAATTGGCTCGCCAGGAGGGCCGAGAATTATTCAATATGTGGTCAAAACAATTATTGGAAATTTGGATTGGAATCTCGATATACAACAGGCAATTTCTCTGCCAAATCACGTAGTTTTAAATGACAAAATAGAATTGGAAAACCGCACCAAAATCACAAAATTGAAATCTAATTTGGAAAAAATGGGACATAAGGTTGCAATCACCGACATCACAAGTGGTCTGCACGGAATCACAATAAGCAATGACGGTTTAAAAGGTGGCGCTGATCCGAGAAGACATGGAGTTGCTACAGGAAAATAAATTTAAGATTTAAGATTTAGGATTTAGGATTTAGCTTACTTCCAAAACAACGCTATTTTTATGAAAATTAAGTCTGCAATTTACTTCGTATTATTCACCATTCTTGCCTCATCTTCCTTCGCAAAAGAAAGAGGAATAAATCCGGAATTAAGAATAGATTTAAATCAGAAAGATGATCGCGAGGAAATCCATTCCTTCGATTTTACCAAATTATTCAATGATGCTGAAGTTTATTTCAAAGCCGCCAAAGCCTGGAATAAACTGAAATGTCAACCAAAAAATGGATTTATCTGCACCAAACATGAATGCAAAAAAAGAGACATCAAAACTCATCTCATTCTCGACAAAAAATCCAAAACCATCACACGTTGTGAAATGGAAAATTGCGATAATTTTAAAGCGGAATTTGAACAAACCGGTGTGTTCTTTAACATTCAAAGCCAAGGCCCGGTTGGCACTTTAATCAGAGTTTTGGGAGATAACCGCTACAAAGAAATCACTACTGTTGGCCTGGATGCTTATATTGCCAATGGTGAATGTGTGGTAATTGCTGATTAGAGCCTGTCTTTAAAAACCTAATAACTGTTTGGTTTCAAGCTTCAGAGGATTTTCAATCAACTCTTTCACGCGCACTAAAAAAGTGACGGCTTCTTTGCCATCAACGATGCGATGATCGTAAGATAAGGCTAAATACATCATCGGACGAATCTCGATCTTACCATTTACCACCACCGGACGTTCTTGAATTTTATGCATTCCCAAAATTCCGGATTGTGGCGGATTGATTATTGGCGTTGACATTAATGAGCCGTAAACACCGCCATTGGAAATCGTGAAAGTTGCGCCGGTTAAATCGGGAATTGTCAATTTGCCATCACGCGCTTTCTTGCCTAATTCACCAATTCCGGCTTCGATTCCGGCAAGACTAAGATGATTAGCATCGCGCAACACTGGTACCACGAGACCTTGTGGCGAGCCAACAGCAACACCAACATCGTAAAAATTTTTGTAGATGATGTCGGTGCCATCAATTTCAGCATTAACTGCTGGAATTTCTTTTAAAGCCTCAACACAAGCACGCACGAAAAAAGACATGAAACCAAGTTTCACGCCATGTTTCTTCTCAAAAACATCCTTGTATTCCGCACGCAAAGCCATGACAGCACTCATATCCACTTCGTTAAAAGTGGTTAAAATTGCTGCGTTATTTTGTGATTCTTTTAAGCGTTCAGCAATTTTCTGACGCAATTTTGACATCTTTACGCGCTCAATTTGCTTTTCTCCAAAACTAGCTGGAGCTTTAGTTTGTAAAGGTACAGCAGATTTATTTCCGGAAGAAATCGCTTCCAAAACATCGCCTTTGGTAACTCTCCCATCCTTGCCGGTACCAGAAATTTTTGTGGTATCGATGTTATTTTCTGCCGCCAATTTTTTTGGCGCAGGAGAAAGTGTGGTTGAAGTGGTTTCGGTTTTAATCTCTTTGACAACAGATGTAACAGCAGTTGCAGCGCCTTCTTTCATCAATGCCACAATATCACCAACTTTAACATTATCGCCTTCAGCAACTTTCAATTCAGAAATTATGCCATTTGCCGGCGCATTGACTTCAAGCGTTACCTTGTCGGTTTCAAGCTCAACAACCAATTCGTCAGCTTTGACGATGTCTCCGGCTTTTTTGTGAAGCTTGGCAATTGTTGCTTCTGATACCGATTCCCCAAGTGCTGGGACTTTGATTTCTAGAGTCATGATTAAGCCTTTTTATGTTTATGTGTATTTTTTTTATCGTCCTTACTTAGGTCATAAATAATCCACAAGCAAATGCCAAAGAAAGACATGGCTCCTACAAATAGAGCGGTATTGCCAATAATTTCGTTAATATTACTCATAAATCTAACTCCTTAATTTCTGTTCTGATTTTAACTAAAGAAAGAGACGTGATGATGAAAGAAACCACCATGGTCACAATAACCATGATTAAACGCACCATCGAAATTTCAGTTGTGATGTTATTAAATAACCACCCAACCAACGAGCTAAAAATAGCTGAAGAGATAGTCATAATCAGCTTGTAAAAGCTGATTTCTTCTTTGAGCCTGTCTTTGGTTTTCATGGTTTTTCGTGATTTGATTTGCGGCAAAACTAAATCAGCCTAACGCCTCGTCAATTAGTTTCTTCTGCTCGCGCGCATGATATGAACCATAGCCGGTTGCGGGAGAAGCTGAAGAGGGACGACCAACATATTTCGGACGCGCTGCAATTTCTTCAATCAGCTCTTCGACAAATTTCCACGCGCCCATATTGCGAGGCTCTTCCTGGCACCAAATTATTTCGGCATTTTGATATTTTTTTAGTTCAACTTTCAGCTCTTCTTTTGGAAATGGATAAAGCTGCTCCAAACGAATCAAAGCTATATCTGAAATTTTGCGAGCCTCGAGCAAATCGTAATAAATTTTGCCGCTGCACAAAATCACTTTTCTGGCATTTTTAATTTCGTCTCCAATTATTTTTCTGAAATTCAAATCGGAAAATTCATTCAAAGTAGAAACTGCCAGCTTATGGCGCAGTAGTGATTTTGGCGACATCACAATCAGAGGTTTGCGATCTTTACTATGAATTTGCCTGCGCAAAACATGAAAGAAATTTGCCGGATTAGTGATATTTACCACGCGCAGATTATTATCGGCGCAAGATTGTAAATAGCGTTCAGGGCGCGCCGAAGAATGTTCCGGCCCCTGTCCTTCAAAACCATGCGGCAGAAGCATTACCAAACCTGATTTGCGTAACCATTTCACTTCACTTGAAGCGATGAATTGATCGAAAATAATTTGCGCACCATTGGCAAAATCGCCAAATTGTGCTTCCCAAATTGTCAGAGAATTCGGGCTGGAAAGCGAATAGCCATATTCAAAACCAAGCACGCCATATTCTGACAAAACCGAATCATAAACTTCATATTTTGCCACTTTTTCCACAGCAGAAAAAATGCTGTGATGCGCGGCGCTCTTCGCATCATGAAGAATGGAATGACGATGAGAGAAAGTGCCGCGACCGGAATCCTGACCGGTGATTCTAATCGGAAATCCTTCATCCAAAAGCGAAGCAAAAGCCAGACTTTCAGAACAACCCCAATCAATATTTTTTCCTGAATTCACCGCTTCAACCCTTGCTTCAAGCTGTTTTACAATTTTTGGATTGGCATTAAAACCAGCTGGAATTTCAGCGGTTTTTGTAATTAGTTTTTGCAAAATTTTTTGATCAAGCGCGGTGTTTGGCAAAGAATCATCACCATCTTTGATCCTACTCCAATCGCCTTTCAGCCAATCTGCTTCCTGCGGTTTATAACTTTCTGCTTTGATAAATTCCGCCGCTAGAAGCGCATCAAAATCAGTGGTGAGTTTTTCATATTCATTCTGCGAAATCACACTTTTGGCAATCAGTTTTTGCGAATAAATTTTTTCGAGAGTGGGATGATTTTTGATTTTATTATACATCACCGGTTGCGTGTAGAGCGGCTCGTCGCCTTCATTATGGCCGTAGCGGCGATAGCAGATAATGTCGAGAACCACATCCTTTTTAAACAGCTGGCGATAGCGCGCTGCAATAGCTGCAACCTTCACCACGCTTTCCGCATCATCACCATTAACATGAAAAATCGGCGCATCAATTGCCTTGGCGAGGTCGGAAGCATAAAGCGTGCTACGTGAATCGGAAGGATTCGCGGTAAAACCAATCTGGTTATTAACGATGATGTGAATCACGCCACCGGTGTTATAACCACAAACGCCATTCATTACCAAATTTTCTGCAACCGAACCTTGTCCGGCAAAGGCGGCATCGCCGTGAATCAAAACTGCCAGAGCTTGTTTACGAGAAGAATCATTCAACAAATCCTGAATTGCGCGAACACGACCGCATACAACCGGATTTACAGCCTCAAGATGCGAAGGATTAAAGGCCAAAGACAAACTTACCTGATTTCCGCCAATTTCACGAACCGAAGAATAGCCCATGTGATATTTCACATCGCCGGATTTAGTGATGTTTTCTGGAATTCCCGGAATGCCCTTAAATTCAGCAATCATTTGATGATATGGCTTGCCCATAACGCCGGTTAAAGTGTTGAGACGACCACGATGCGCCATGCCGACAATGATTTTTTTCACACCGGATTTACCGGCAACATCAATGATTTTTTCCAAAGCGTTAATTGAAGAATCGCCACCTTCGACAGAAAATCTTTTCGCCCCCGGAAAACGTTTGTGAAGAAATTGTTCAAATCTTTCGGTGCGAATTATTTCTTTGAGGATTTTTAATTTTTCATCTTTGGAAAGATCGGAAAGCAAAGTGTTTTCTGCTTCGCGTACCAACCAATTTTTTTGCTCATTGCTTAAAATATAATCAAATTCGCAACCCACCTTATTGCAATAAATCGCATTAAGACGCGAAATTGCACCAGCATCAATTTCATCAATTCCATGATTTTCCGGATCAAGTTCGGCAGGTTTCTGGACTGATGTTAAGCCAAGCGGGTCAAGGTTTGCCGCCAAATGACCAAAACGGCGATAAGCCGAAACAAGATTGGCAAGACGCAATTCAACATTTTTTCCGATTTTTTCAGCGATAGGTTTTTTTGCTGCTTCATTCTTTGAATTTGAAGAAATATCAAACTCCTGCGAACCAATAATTTTAAGACTTCTCTTACTCCATGACGGACCGGAATAATCCGCCAAAACAGATTTCACTTCATCAGAATTGGCAGCAAAAAACTCCGTCCATGAAACATCAACCGATTGCGGATCCTGTAAAAATTTTTGATAAAGCTCATTAATAAAAATAACATTCGCACTAAAAAACGGCGAAGTTTTGCTTAATTCTTCGGATGACATGATTTTGTTTAAGTTTTTCAAAACGGGATGGGGAGGCGCAAATTAAAGATCGAGGAAGTTAATTGCAAGCATGCTACGAGGCAGAAATCTCTGATTGATCATTTAATTTTAATAATTTTAGAACCTGTCCTGAATCTTTTTTAACCCCATATTTTAGCATGTTTTTAGCGCTTTTTTGACAAAATTACGAAGCGTATCTGGCAATACGGTGAGTAATTTTGTCAAAAAATAAGCAAAAACAGGGTAAAATTAGTTAGTGAAAAATTAAACCGGCTACAAACAATACCAAACTTTCCAAAGTTTGGCGGAGTAGCTCAGTTGGTAGAGCAACGGGATCATAATCCGTGTGTCGGGGGTTCAATCCCCTCCTCCGCTACGCCTATACCAAACTTCTGCGAGCATTTTTGAGTAAAAATCGCGACAGAAAAAGTAAGTTGTATCACTTGATACAGCTTACATTCTCCGTCGCAATTTTTCCTCAAAAATTCTTCGTCATGGTTCGGCTTCTTCAGCTTGAATGAGTATATTTCGTGCTTCGTGGATTAAAATTATCGGAGCACGGAGCACGGAGCACGAAAAAGCTTGACTATAAGCTTCTTTCTACGACTAATCTAAAGTTCAACTTTATTTTAGTCACATGATGAACATTACCAGAACTCTTCAACCAATAATCAACGAAGCAAGCAAGGATTCGCGCGTTTTACTACTTCTTGGCCCACGTCAAGTAGGTAAAACAACTTTGCTTAAAGAAGCCCAAAAAGGAAAACGTTCTTACATAACACTCGATGATCTCAATTTACGTAATGCTGCCAACCATGATCCAGCGGGCTTCATTGAACGTTTAAAATTGCCGGTTCTAATTGATGAAGTACAATATGCGCCCAATCTTTTTCCTTACATAAAAATCGCAGTTGATGAAAAAAAAGAGCGCGGATTATTTTGGTTAACCGGCTCACAACAATTTGACATGATGAGAAATGTGACAGAATCGCTAGCCGGACGTGTCGCAATATTAAAACTACAGGGAATTTCTTTGGCAGAAGAAGAAAACCGTCCCAAAAACACACCTTTTTTACCTGATTTAAAAACCATTAAATCGCGCCAAAAACAGGCAAAAACCCTGACAATATCAAAAATTTTTCATAAAATCTGGCGCGGTTCTTTTCCAGAAATTGTAGTTAAAAAAGGCAAAAATTGGGAGAGGTTTTATGAATCTTATGTCGCAACTTACATTCAACACGATGTGCGACAATATCTGCAAATATCCAACCAAACTACTTTTTATAAATTTATGCAAATTGCCGCTGCCCGCACAGCACAATTGATAAATTATACCGATATGGCGCGCGATGTTGGTGTAAGCCAACCTACCATAAAAACATGGCTTGAAGCGCTTCATGCCGCCGGCATCATCTATATGCTTCAACCATATTTTAACAACAGATCAAAGCGTCTTATTCAAACTCCAAAACTTTATTTTCTTGATACCGGACTTTGCTCATTTTTAACCGGATGGCTGAATGAAGATGTGCTTGAAAGGGGTGCAATGTCAGGAGCAATGTTAGAAACCTATGTGGTTTCCGAGATAATAAAATCCTACATTCACAACGGACACAACCCGCATGTTTTTTTCTATCGCGACAAGGAAAAACGTGAGATTGATCTGATTATCGAACAAAATAACAAACTCTATCCAATAGAAATTAAAAAAACTTCTTCACTGCAAAATCTACAATTCCAAAATTTTTCTGTTCTAAAAAATTTAAAAGCGGAAGTGGCTCATGGCGCGGTTCTATGCTTTGTTAAAACCGCACTACCTTTAACAAGAGACATTGACGCAATTCCAATAAGTTGGATTTAGAGCCTGTCATCCTGAACTTGTTTCAGGATCTAATAACGGATCTGGATTAAACAAACTTCTTTGATTCCAAAGATTCAATTCTCTCTTTAGCTGCAATTAAATAGCTCATCAATTCAACTTTTTCATTTTCAGACAATAGATTACTTTGCATCACTACACTGGTTTTTTCTAAATCCCCGAAAAATTGTTCAATTGACCATTTGAGAAATAAAAATTCGATATTTTTGCTGGACATCAAAATAAAATTTTAGGTTGTTGGTCTACTTCAAAATGATAAAAATCAACGATACATATACCAAATAAACTATCTTTTGGACCCACTTCTGGCTTCGTCTTTTTGCCAAAAATACTTCGCCATAACTTGGTTAAAAGATAGTTTATTTGGTATATATGTGGACGTGAGTATAATCACGTAAAAAATTCTGATGTCAACGGCTATTTGTTTTTATATGAAGAACAAAAAAGCCGAAAAAACAGTTTTAAAATTGTTAAATGAATTTGAGAAAATTCGTAAACACAAAGGGTTTTCTCATGACAAGCTTGCAGAATTATCCGGTCTTAATCGCTCCACTATCAGCCTTCTCGAAAGTAAAAAAATTACTCCAACCATTCTGACTTGTCTCAAAATTGCAGGCGCGCTTGATATTGATCTACACGAATTACTTGAACAAGTTAGCTAACCAACCGCAAATTTTCTGCTTTTTTTATCTGATCACGCAACGCCGCCGCCCTTTCAAAATCAAGGTTTGTTGCCGCTTTCAGCATTTCTTTTTTCATAGCTTCAAGTTCGCGCTCGGTTGGGATTTCTGTGAGAATTTGATCTTTTTTCGCATCATTTTTTTTGCTATAAAGATTGGCAAGAGCAGAACCTAAAGGCTTGCTGGTTGTGGTTGGAGTGATGTTGTGTTTTTTGTTGTAAGCAATCTGGATTTCCCTACGACGATTCGTTTCTGCCAAAGCAGCACGAATCGATTTGGTTTCTTTGTCGGCATAAAGGATGACCTTGCTTTTAGCATTACGAGCGGCGCGGCCGATTGTTTGGATCAGCGAAGTTTCGTTTCTTAAAAAACCTTCCTTGTCAGCATCCAAAATCGCCATCAGCGCACATTCAGGAATATCAAGGCCTTCGCGCAATAAATTTACACCAACCAAACAATCATATTTTCCAAGACGCAAATTTTGGATGATCTCAATGCGATCAAGCGTATCAACGTCGGAATGCATATAAATCACATTAATTCCGCGATCATTTAAATAATCCGCCAAATCCTCGGACATTTTTTTTGTCAAAGTCGTAACCAAAGTGCGAAAGCCGAGCGCCCTTGTTATTTCTATCTCGGCAAGCAAATCAGCAACCTGATTTTTTGCCGGACGCACTTCACAAAGCGGATCAAGCAAGCCGGTTGGACGGATAATTTGTTCGACAATTTCACCATCGGTTTTCGCCAATTCATATTTTCCTGGAGTAGCAGAAACATAGATAGTTTGTGGCTTGAAAGCCTCCCACTCCGTAAATTTTAACGGACGATTATCAAGCGCCGAAGGCAGACGAAAACCAAATTCCGCCAAAGTTGATTTGCGCACAAAATCGCCCTTATACATGCCGTCAATTTGCGGAATCGAGACATGGCTTTCATCAACAAAAAGCAAAGCATCTTGCGGCAGATATTCGAAAAGGGTCGGTGGCGCAGCGCCGGCTGGCCTTCCGGTTAAATAGCGCGAATAATTTTCGATGCCTTTGCATGAACCAACATTTAGCAACATTTCCATATCGTAAGTGGTGCGTTGGTTTAAACGCTGCGCGTAGGTGAGATTTCCCTGCGCTTCCAATTCTTGCAGACGAATTGCCAAATCGTTTTTGATGTTGGTGATGGAACCGCGTAAAGTCTCAGCTGGAGTCACATAGTGCGACGAAGGATAAAGCGCGATTGCTTCAAGTTTACAAAAATTTTCGCCGGTTAGCGGATCAAATTCGATAATTTCCTCAATCTCATCGCCAAACATACAAATGCGCCATGCGCGCTCATCGGTGTGTGATGGAAAAACGTCAATCACATCACCTTTCACGCGAAAAGTGCAGCGCGAAAATTCGATGTCATTTCTGCTATATTGCAGATCAACCAAACGCAGCAAAAGTTTCTGGCGATTGATTTCCTCGCCTGTTTTCAAGCGCAAAACCATCTTTGAATAAAATTCCGGCGAACCAATGCCATAAATGCAGGAAACCGAAGCAATCACAATCACATCGCGTCGCTCAAAAAGCGCACGGGTTGCGGCATGGCGCAAGCGGTCGATTTGCTCGTTGATTGATGAATCTTTTTCGATGTAAGTGTCGGTTTTTGGAACGTAAGCTTCGGGCTGATAATAATCGTAAAACGACACGAAATAACCAACTTCATTTTCCGGAAAAAATTCTTTCATCTCACCATAAAGCTGCGCCGCGAGAGTTTTGTTATGAGCCATAATCAAAGCCGGCCGCTGCGTTTTCTCGATGATATTGGCCATGGTAAAAGTTTTACCAGAACCAGTAATACCAAGCAAAACCTGATCTTTTTTATTCTCGTTCAAACCGGAAATAAGCTTATCAATCGCTTGCGGCTGATCGCCGGCGGGGGAAAAGATGGAGTGAAGTTTAAACACAAACTTTGAATGGTTGTTATGCAAATTTTGTGTCCGAGAAAAGATGGTTTCAAAACATGTCATCCTGAACTTGTTTCAGGATCTATTTTTAGAGACACAATATTTTTGATAACAACCGTTATTGAGGGCTACTTATAAAAAATCTTGCAGTTTCTTGGTCAAAAAATAGCTTGCCCGCCCTCATTTTGCCGGATTAGCTCAGCGGTAGAGCAACTGTCTTGTAAACAGTAGGTCGTCAGTTCAAATCCGACATCCGGCACCAGGCTTTGAATTTATCATGCCTCTAGGGCGTGTTGACATTCATTTTTATTCCCATTTTTCCACAAATTTTTGCTCATTTTTTTGAAGAATTTTTTGCAGTATATCTAATACAGCTGCAAAATTCTTCAAAAAAGTCGCTAAAAATTTCTGAAAAACTGTGAATAAAAATGAATGTCAACACGCCCTATTTTCTTCTCTCCTCTTCTGGCTCTTCATCAATGCCTGGGGCGCAATTATTCCGATAATTTACTTTCCAATTTTCATCACGCGCAGCCGCAAACTTGCAGATCATGGCGCCAAAGTGTGGGCGGTTTTTGCCTTGTGGGTTTTAAAAAAATTATGTCGCATTGATCACAAAATCGTTGGGCTTGATAAATTGCCGAAAGAACCATGCATTATTGCATGCAAACACCAGTCAATGTGGGAAACTATTGTGATGCATTTGATAGTGAAACGTCCGGTTTATGTTTACAAAAAGGAGTTGGAAAAAATCCCGTTTTACGGCTGGTTTTTAAAAATCATGAGTGGCATCAAACTCAACCGCAAAGGCGGAACTTCTGCGCTCAAAAGCTTAATCAGACAAGCAAAAGAATATTTGGCAGAAGGCCAAACCATTGTGATTTTTCCGCAGGGAACAAGAGTGCCACCAAGCACTTCAACAAAAGAATATCCATATCAGGCTGGCATCACAGCTCTCTATCTTGCATGCAATGTAAAAGTGATTCCGGCTGCTCTAAATTCAGGAAAATTCTGGAAAAAACATAAGCTGGTTAAAACCAGCGGTACAATCACGCTGGAGTTTATGGACGCAATTATGCCCGGCTTGTCGAAACAGGAATTTAATAAAAAGCTGGAAGAAGCGATTGAGAAAAGAAGCGCAGAATTATCGTCTTAATGATCTGGCGACTTCTGGCGGCATGTAGTTTTCGTCGTGTTTTACCAACAATTCGCGAGAGAGAAATTCATTTTTTTCTACATTAAAAATGCCTTTTGCCACTACTCCCTGCTTTTCGCGAAACAAATCAGGCAGAATTCCGGTGTAATGAATTTTCAGATCATTTTCATAATCGGTGATGACAAATTCGATGTTTAAGGCATCAATTTTTTTTATCGTTTCTTCTTTAACCATCCCGCCAGCTCTGATTTGGCGACCGCTAATTTTTACACTCTTCAGCTCGGTTGGTGAATAAAAAAATACAATATTTTCACGAAAATTTTTGATTACAAAGATCAGTGCAACAACAGAAATAACAAAGGCCGAACCAACAAAAACCAGGCGCCTTCTTTTATGACGATTTGGCATTTTTAACCGAAGAATATCCCGCTACCACAAAAACAAAAAGCAGGACAAGAGTGATTGCGGTGAGGGCATAAGCTACATAAACGAAATTGGAATAATCGTAAAATTGAAACATCTGAATTTTCTGGCTGTGCCTGGAGGCGGAATCGAACCACCGACACAAGGATTTTCAGTCCTTTGCTCTACCGACTGAGCTATCCAGGCTTAAAAAGAGGCAAGCAAACTATGGTTCGGGCTTTTATTTTGCAAGTTCGCAAGCAGGTTTAGTTTATCACAATTAGCGACACATTTCTTCCGCAATCTTTTTCTCCCAAATGCGTTGATCTTCTGAAAGAAAAAAAATCTCTGTCATTTTCGTAAGTATCGAGGCGTTGATTTTCGATTTTCTCTATGCCGGATTCGTGCAACTTTTTTTCAACATATAACGGAAGATCAAACCAGTATTTGCCTGTTTTTGCACCATCTTCAAAAAATTTCGCATTAGCAGAATCTTCCTGCAAAAACTCGTCAAAAAACTCCTGCGAAACCTGATAGGATTTTTGCTGGATCATCGGACCAATAATGGCAGAAATTTTTTCGGCGCCGAGTTTTGTCATCGCTTCAATGGTTGATTTGATAATGCCAAGCTTGGCCCCGCGCCATCCGGCATGAGCAGCTGCAATGATTTTTTTATCCTCGTCAAAAAATAAAATCGGTGCGCAATCAGCGGTAATTATGCCAATTGTGATATTTGATAAATTTGTCACCAAGGCATCAGCCTTTGGCAATTCTTGATCGCCATGAATTTTTGCTTTTGTATCAATCACCACAACATCGCGTCCGTGAATTTGATTCACAAAAAGATTTTGTGTGCTGACAATATTTTTTTCCTTAAGCATGCGGCCAAGATTGGCGCGGTTTGCAAGCTTGCGATCAATCAAACAATCCTTGCCAAAAAAGTGATATTTTATGCTCATATTTGCGCTTTGAACAAACGTAATTTTGCCAAATATTCTTGAGGATCTTTGATTTTTACCAAAGAATCTTTTGGCGTAAAAAACATGTCATGAAGCCTTGTTAATAAAAAGCGCATTGATGCTGCAACTAATGCAATTTTTAAAAAATCTTTTTCACTTTCTTCAAATTTTCTGACAGTTTCATAGCCCTTAAACAAAGCCAAAAATTTTTCTTCATCATCTAGCCAAGCAGTCGCGGTGATGGCAAAATCATAGATCAAAACATCATTGGCGGCAAAATAAAAATCTATTACACCGCTGATTTTTTGACCCATCACCAAGTCATCTTTCACAAGGGGAGAGTGAGAAATAGAGAAAAAAACATTATCGGGAAAAAGATCGAGATGCACTGCAGATGCAGGCAAATCAAAGCGCCATGATTTTTCTAGAAAATCCAGATTGGTTAAAATTTCTTCACGTAAATCTTTCTGATAATTTTCGAGAAGACTTTCAAACTTTGAAAATAGTGGCCTGAAGCCATTTATTCCAAGATCATTTTCACGCGTCATTTTAAAATCAGCAGCGGCAAGATGCATTCTGGCAAGAATTTTTCCGACTTCAAAACAGTGATCAGGCGTAATTTTTTTGATGATTGCACCGTTTAAAAAAGTGACAATTGCAGATTTTTTTCCTTTCAGATCAACTATCGCAGAACCAGAATTATCAAGGATCGGACATGGACAAACAATTCCCTTCTTTGCCAAATGCAGCTTAAAATTAATAAAAAATGGCAGATCATTTTCCCTGATGCGCGACTCAAAAATCGTCAAAATAAATTTTCCTTTTTTAGTGATGAGAATGAAATTGGAATTGTCTATTCCCTGCAAAATTTCCTTGAAATCAACAAGCTCGCCGATGTTGTATTTTGTAAGATGGAAGATGATTTCTTCTCGTGTTAATTTTGTATGAACGGCCATTTTATTTAGTGGCAAGTGGTAAGTTGATTGATATTTTTCATGATTTTTTTTCTTCAATTTGGTTCTTATTCCAGGCATTAACCCACATTACATTAGATTTGGTATGGCCTGACCATTTTTTTGACTCGATGCGATCCTGAAATTTTTGTTGAGGTTTGGAAAGCCTGACTTGTTTTGCTATTTCAATGGTTGCTGCGGCAATTTGCGGATCAATTTTTGGGCGTATTTTCTGGTTAAAAATTTTTTCGATGAAATTGGTGGTGTTAACAAAAAATTCCATAACGTCTGCTGTAGCAAAATCGCCATGTGCGATGACATTTCGCGAAACGCTTAACAACTCAAAATAGCGCGCAAAAAGTTCGGATAAAAACTGTTCTGGTTTATAGGATTTAAGCGCATCAACCATCAGCCTTTGTTTTTCGGATTTAAGAGTGATGATTTGTGGTTCGCGATTTTTCATATCATAACCGATGCACTTACGAAATTCTTCACCCAGATTAATGCCGCTTTCAAACTCCAAAGCATGCGCCATTTCATGCGCCAGCACATTGTAATTTAGACTGCGCAAAATGATTTTTAAAAAATTTTTATCGCGGTTGAAAGGCTCGGTTAAAAAACAGCCGACATTAGTGTCCCAACCCTTGATAATCCTGACTTCAAAATGGAGATGTTTTTGCTGTAATTTAGTCAAAACCAAATCCAAGCCATCCTTGAAAAGTTCAATGCGATAAAGATCCAGAAATAATTTTACAAATCTCTCGCCTTGATTTTCACCTTCAAACCCAATCTGTGGAGTAATAATTTTTGATAAAAACTTCATCATCTTATCTTGCTGCTTATCACTTTCTAACCGGTCTACAATACAACTCCAGCTTATGCCCAATCAGCTCAAATCCATGATCGCGGGCAATTTTTTCTTTCAGATTTTCCAATTCTTCACTGAAAAATTCATGGACTTCATTGGTAGTAATATCGATTAGATGATCGTGATGTTCATCGCTTTCAAGTTTTTCATAGCGCGCACGGCCCTTTCCGCCAAAATCATGTTTGGCAATCACGCCAAGTTCATCAAACATTTTTACTGCGCGATAAACCGTAGCTATGCCGATTTTTGGATTAATTTTAGAAGCGCGACGATAAACCTCTTCGACATCGGGATGGTCATGACTGTCTGAAATCACACGTGCAACAATGCGGCGATTCTCGGTTAATCTGATGTTTTTTTCTTCACAAAGTTTCTCAATTGGGGATGGCATATCTTCTTGTATTCTCGGTTGACACTTGCTGGTCTTCAATCCATTTTGGAACTGTCGCAAATCCCCATTTCTTACCATTTTTAAACTCGACGAGCCCTTGTAAATCAATGGTTCAGATTTTTCAGAAAGTTGATTTGCGACATGGCCATTTTTGGCGGCCAATCTGGTAATTTGCTACAATTTTTTTTATGAGTCGTAAAGCTATTGAAACTGCACCACAATCTCTCACTTTCGATGATGTGCTGCTTAAGCCAGCATTTTCCAAAGTTTTGCCATCTGATGCCAACACGAAAACAAAACTGACAAAAAAAATTTCACTGGAAATTCCAATCATTTCTGCCGCGATGGATACGGTAACAGAAAGTCGTTTGGCCATTGCCATGGCGCAATGTGGCGGGCTTGGCTGTATTCACAAAAATCTTTCCGTTAAAGAACAGGCCGACGAGGTTAAGAAGGTAAAAAGATTTGAATCCGGAATGGTCATTGATCCCGTCACAATTACTCCGGATGAAACTTTGGGCGATGCTTTGAATCTGATGAAAACCCACGGAATCTCGGGAATTCCGGTTGTAAAATCCGGCACAAAAAAACTGGTTGGAATTTTAACCAATCGCGATGTGCGTTTTGCTACCGATAAAAAACAACCGGTAAAAGATCTGATGACTAAAGAAAACCTAGTAACAGCAAAACCAAATGTGAGCAAATCGGAAGCCAGGACTTTGCTACACAAAAATAAAATTGAGCGCATTCTTATCACCGATTTAGAAGGCAATTGTGTAGGTTTGATGACCGGAAAAGATATCGAAAAAACTAAACAATTTCCTCACGCCTCAAAAGACAAAGAAGGCCGTCTGCTCGTAGCCGCAGCAACCGGAGTTGGAAAAGATGGCATAAAACGTGCTGAAAGCCTGATCGAAGCCGGTGTTGACGCTGTTATTGTTGACACTGCTCACGGCCATTCTTTTGGAGTAATCGAAACTTTGCGCGAATTAAAAAAGCTTTATCCAAGGCAGGATTTTATTGTCGGAAATATTGCAACCAGAGATGCAGCAAAAGCTTTAATCGATGCCGGAGTTGATGCGGTAAAAATCGGAATCGGGCCAGGTTCAATCTGCACCACGCGCGTGATTGCCGGCGTTGGCGTTCCGCAATTATCAGCTTTGTTTGATGTTGTTGAGTTTTGCGATAAGGCAAAAATTCCGGTAATTTCTGATGGCGGAATAAGATTTTCTGGCGATCTCGCCAAAGCAATCGCAGCCGGCGCATCATGTGTGATGCTGGGCGGACTGTTGGCTGGATGTGAAGAAACTCCTGGAGAAATTGTTTTGTTCAAAGGCAGATCTTACAAAGTCTATCGCGGCATGGGATCGCTTGGCGCTATGGCTCGCGGTTCAGCTGACCGTTATTTTCAACAGGATGTTGGTGATAAATTAAAGCTTGTTCCCGAAGGTGTAGAAGGGCGTGTAGCCTATAAAGGCTCGGTTGCAGAAGTAATGTATCAACTGGTTGGCGGATTAAAGGCGGCAATGGGATATACCGGATGCGCTACAATTGACGAGATGAGAAAAAATTGTCAATTCGTTAAAATCACTAATTCGGGATTGCGCGAATCGCATCCGCATTCAATCACTATCACTTCCGAAGCACCAAATTACTCAACAGAAAATTAAAACCCCCTAAATCCCCCTCTAGGGGGACTTGGCCTCTGAAGCACCAAATTACTCAACAGAAAATTAAAACCCCCTAAATCCCCCTCTAGGGGGACTTGGCCTCTGAAGCACCAAATTACTCAACACGCCAATTCCGGATAAGAACCTGCCTAAATTTTTCTCGATCTACTCCCCTCTCCCCTTGTGGGAGAGGGTTGGGGTGAGGGGTAAATTTTAAAACATCAATTCAGAAATTTTGGAAAGAATCGATTAAAAAAGTTAATACCCCTCACCCTAACCCTCTCCCACAAGGGGAGAGGGAACTAATCGAGATTGGCTTGATGCCTTATCCGGAATTGGCGTTCAACGGCAAAAATGATAATAAAAAAGCCGCCTTGATCTTGTAAAGATCAGGCGGCTTCTTCATTGAATACCACTTAAAGGCTTGGCGACAACCTACTCTCACTGACCATAACGGTCAAATACCATCGGCGCGACATGTGTTTCACTTGCGAGTTCGGAATGTAATCGAGTGGTTCCACACCGCTATCTTCACCAAGCCATTGAGTGGCATTAATGATAAGCGGCAGTGGGCAGATAAAACCAAAATTTAGTCTTACCACTTACCACTTACCACTTACCACTTACCACTTACCACTTGATAACTAGAGATACCTTACGAATTCGTTTATCTAAGAACCTATTAGTGCAGATTAACTCCACACATAGTCTAAAAAATAAGCCAATCGGGCGATTAGTACTGGTTAGCTCAAAGCGTTACCGCTCTTACACATCCAGCCTATCAACGTGATAGTCTTCCACGGCCCTAATAGGGAAAATTTGTTTTGAGGGAGGCTTCCCACTTAGATGCTTTCAGCGGTTATCCCGTCCGTACTTAGCTACCCAGCAATGCTCCTGGCGGAACAACTGGAACACCATTGGTACGTTCAACTCGGTCCTCTCGTACTAAAGTCAACTCCTCTCAATTTTCCAAACACCTGCGGCAGATAGGGACCGAACTGTCTCACGACGTTCTGAACCCAGCTCACGTACCACTTTAATCGGCGAACAGCCGAACCCTTGGGACCTTCTTCAGCCCCAGGATGTGATGAGCCGACATCGAGGTGCCAAACGATTCCGTCGATATGAACTCTTGGGAATCATCAGCCTGTTATCCCCGGCGTACCTTTTATTCGTTGAGCGATGGCCCTTCCATACAGAACCACCGGATCACTATGACCGACTTTCGTCTCTGCTCGACTTGTAGGTCTCGCAGTCAGGCAAGCTTTTGCCATTGCACTCTAAAACTGATTTCCGACCAGTCTGAGCTTACCATTGCGCGCCTCCGTTACTCTTTGGGCATTATGTTCTTTGATCTATCTTTTGGAATTTTGTAGCGCATCGAATCAAGGATGTATGGATCAATTGCCTCTCGAAATTTCTCGTAAGAAACTCCGGAAATATAGATTTGCCAACCATCACTTTGTTTTCGTATTGAAGCTTTAAGTCCAAATTTTGAATTCAAAATTTTGACCAAATTTTCTACGCCATTTTTTTCAAAACCCTGGGTGTTAAAAATAACTCCCTTTGACTCACGTGACTTGATTGAGCCATCATCCATAAACCAATAAGCAATATTGCGCTTGGTTAAAAAACGATGAATGTTTTTTGGAACGCATTTTTTTCGCCCGTCATAAAACTGATGGGCGTAAAAACGAAATGCCGCATGGCTTATGGTTTGAAACCATAAATTTTTATGCGTGGCATCAATTTTTTCTTGAGGTGATGTTAAAACCCACTCTTTGAAAATTTCATAGAGATGTTCTACATATTCACACTGTTTTGCGCTATACTCGAATTTAACTCTGTATGTTCTGCCATTATTTCGTGTTTCTAGATGCGCATCTCCCAAAATAATTCCAACCAGGACTTCTCGCTGAAGTCTGGTTAGTCTTAAGGAAGATTTTTTGCTCTCAAGTTCCCGTGAATGCATGTTTGATTGATCAAATTCTCTTTTGTTAAAGAGACTTCATATCGCTATGAAGATCAGACTATATCACTTCCCGCAATTTAAGCGGGTTCCGGCGTGTAGTCGTTGAGGGGTTCAAAAAATTTAGAACTTCCCTGCTGATTGTCTGCACTTGTCGCATTTTCACTGAATTTACATTCAGTAGCGCAAGATACCCCAGATGTCCCAGCATATAGCCAGATGTTTATCCTGCTATTACTAGCCAAGATGCCCCCAATTTATTTTTGGCGGTCAAGGCGACCGCCCCAGTCAAACTACCCACCATACAATGTCCTAAGCGACGATTTAGCCGCTCTAGTTAGAAGTCAAAAAGGAGAAAAGTGGTATTTCAAGGACGACTCCACTTACCCTAGCGAGTAAGCTTCAAAGTCTACCACCTATCCTACATATCTCATTTTTGAATTCAGTGTAAAGTTATAGTAAAGGTGCACGGGGTCTTTCCGTCTAACCGCAGGAATACCGCATCTTAACGGCAAATTCAATTTCACTGAGTCTACACTGGAGACAGAGGGGAAGTCGTTACGCCATTCGTGCGGGTCGGAACTTCACTCTAGATCTCGTGTTCCCACGAGGAGTAGACTATACCTTCATCTAATCACATGATGTGAGTACATCATGTTTGTTCGATTAGAGCCGGCGTATTATGCTTTTGATAAAAGCATCTGAGGATCTCACCCTCAAGTCGTTACGGGGAAAATGTTAATACAAAATCAACAAAATCTTACCCTCGGTATTACCCTTACCAAAATCTGGTAGTGGGGTTTCACCGATTTGAGCCGGTTGAATGAACTATGATTGCTCATAGTCCGGGCAATATTACTTACCCGACAAGGAATTTCGCTCGATTATATCTTAGCTATTTCTAGCAAAGTCGGACTTTATCTTGAGGCATTACGATTCATCTGACTGGTGATTTGGCGAATTTCTTCGATGCCATCGTGAGTCAAATGTTTTTCTTGTTCCATCAACAATAAAACTTGGCGGAATTTTTTAAATTCCACATTTTTTTTTGTTTTCAATGAATGTTTCATAAAAAATGGAATGATGATTTGCAGAAGATGATCAATACCACGCACTCTGTAAGCCATTCGGTCGCCGTGATTTGTTCGAACCACGCCACAACCAAAATATTCTTTCAGAGCGTATAACACTTGCACATCTCGCTTATGTTGAACAACGGTGAATTCTGGTAACACTTGGAAGCCAGTGGTCATTTCTTTGTGAGGATTTATGCTCACATGAAAACAACCTTCGCCATCAACAAAACCAACAATCCACTGTGGTTCTAGTTTCATAATTTTTACCTCCCAAACGTAAAGTCTCTGAGGGTTTCTGAAAAAAATTTTCAGATCTTCCCTGCGGATTATCCACATGTCTGTCAGATTTTTACTGCCAGCTTGTAGTTGAAAAAGTTAAAGACCATAACGGTCATGTAGCGGCAATTGCTTGCCGTCAACTCATTGGCTGACTAGTACTGAAACAGTATTTGAGGACTTTCCCGCATATGGTTTGGTTTTACTAAGGCTGCGTTTATCTAACCTTAGGACCGTCATAGTTACGGCCGCCGTTTACTGGGGCTTCGATCAGGAGCTTGCACCCCATCACTTGACCTTCCAGCACCGGGCAGGCGTCAGACCCTATACTTCATCTTAATGATTTAGCAGAGCCCTGTGTTTTTGGTAAACAGTCGCTACCCCCATTTCTGTGCCACCTTTCTATGGTTACCCAAAGAAGGCCATCCTTTTCCCGAAGTTACGGATGCATTTTGCCTAGTTCCTTCAGTGTAGTTCTCTCAAGCGCCTTGGTATCTTCAACCCATCCACCTGTGTCGGTTTTGGTACAGTCTTAACGTGGGGCTATTTCCTGGAAGCAACCTCGCTGCGCCTTCAATCCAATAAGAAGACACAGAAAAGTACGCTCCGTCACTCTCCACTCGGTTCAGGAATATTAACCTGATTTCCATCGGCTACGCCTTTCGGCCTCGCCTTAGGTACTGACTAACCCTGCTCAGATTAACTTTAAGCAGGAAACCTTAGATTTTCGGCGAACGAGTTTTTCACTCGTTTTATCGTTACTCATGTCGGCATTCTCACTTGTGATATCTCCAGCAAACCTAACGGTTCACCTTCACAGACTTACACAACGCTCCGCTACCACTCACTGGCACAATGCCAGGAATCCATGTCTTCGGTATATCACTTTAGCCCCGTTACATTTTCGGCGCAAAAAGACTTAATTTAGACCAGTGAGCTATTACGCTTTCTTTAAAGGATGGCTGCTTCTAAGCCAACCTCCTGGTTGTTTTGGTCTCTTCACTTCCTTTCCCACTTAGTGATAATTTAGGGACCTTAGACGATGGTCTGGGCTGTTTCCCTTTCGACGACGGACCTTAGCACCCGCCGTCTGCCTGCCTGGCTGAACTCGTTGGTATTTGGAGTTTGTTAAGGTTTGGTAAGTCTTTTGGACCCCCTAGCCTTGACAGTGCTCTACCCCCAACGGTAATCACCAGACGCCCTACCTAAATAGATTTCGCGGAGAACCAGCTATATCCAGATTTGTTTAGTCTTTCACCCCTAATCACAACTCATCCCATAACTTTGCAACGTTAATGGGTTCGGTCCTCCAGTAAGTGTTACCTTACCTTCAACCTGGTCATGACTAGCTCATCTGGTTTCGGGTCTAATTCGCTGCACTATGGCGCCCTGTTAGGACTCGCTTTCGCTACGCCTTCACCTAACGGCTTAAGCTCGCACAACAAAATTAACTCGCCGACCCATTATACAAAAGGTACGCTATCACTCCCTAATGGAGCTCTAACTGCTTGTAGGCATTCGATTTCAGTATCTATTTCACTCCCCTTATCGGGGTTCTTTTCACCTTTCCCTCACGGTACTAGTGCACTATCGGTCATAGAAGAGTACTTAGGCTTGGATGAACTGGTCCACCCCCCACACTAAAGTGATTTCAGACAGGATTTCACGTGTCCCGCCCTACTCGCGCCTTATCTCTTGCATTTTCTCATACGGGACTATCACCCACTATGGTTAACCTTTCCAGGTTATTCTGATTTGCAAAAAACAAGGACTGGCCTAATCCGCGTTCGCTCGTCACTACTAACGGAGTCTCTATTGATGTCCTTTCCTCCGGCTACTTAGATATTTCAGTTCACCGGGTATTTCTTCCCTAACCTATGAATTCAGTTAGGGATGCTCTCTAAAAGAAAGCGGGTTGCCCCATTCGGAAATCCTCGGATCAAAGCTTATTGGCAGCTACCCGAGGCTTATCGTAAGCCTGTCACGTCCTTCATCGCCTTTCTATGCCAAGGCATCCATCGAATGCCCTTACTTTGCTTATTTTCCAAATCTATGTGCAGAATAAATCCACACTCTTAAATGAATCAAAGATCCATAAGGTTCTCTTGAGATAAACTTTTTAACTCGCGATTTTTCAAATCGCTGAAGTTTATTGAATTCGCAAAAAACCAACGATTGCTCGCTGATTTTGCGGTATTCTCTAGTTATCAATTATTTACGTTTTTAAACAGCAAATTTTCAAAAACAGACCTTAAAACTAATTCAAGTTCTAGATCTGTTTTCAAAAATTTTTAAAGGAAACTTCAAAAAGAGGGGCGCGCATTATTTGCACAGGTTTTTAGTTGTCAATGCCACTAACCAAAAAGATTTAAACCGCTTCGGCCTCAATATTTTCAACCTCCTCTTCTTTTTTGCGTCTTGCTTTTTTTGGTTTTTCCAATTTTTGTTCGTCAGATTTTTTCTCTTCTTTTTTTGGATTTAGCATCGCATCAATTTCGGATTCACTTCTGCCGACAATCAATCTGGCATTAATAACAACGTCGGAATGAAAATTTAATCCGACTTCATAAATACCGATTTCCTTGATTGGTTTTTTTAGAAAAATATCAGCACGATTAAGCGCTTTTTCACCAATAATTTGGTTAACCTGATTCGCAATAACCAAAGAATTTACGGAACCATAAAGTCTGCCATCATCAGAAGCGTTCTCGATGATGATTATATCTTTGCCTTCAACTTTTGTCTTAAGCTTTGAAGCAACATCGAGTTTCTGTTGATTTTCCTGCTCAAACTCATGTCTTCTTTCCTCAAATAATTTTTGATTTGTTTGTGTAAAGCAAATGGCCTTCTTACTTGGAATAAGAAAATTTTTGGCATAGCCGTTTTTTACGTGAACGACATCACCAATTTTTCCCAACTTTGAGATTGTAGCAGTTAAAATGATCTTCATGACAATTTAAAACTCTTTTTTGATTGGGGAAATCAAAGCCAATTGGCGCGCTATTTTGATGGCATTGGCCAAAGCTTTTTGTTTCTTCGGCACAACATTGGTGATTCGGCTAGGCAAGATCTTTCCTCTCTCGGAAAGAAATTTATTCAAGAGCTTTAGGTTTTTGTAAGTAATTTCAGGAAGAGGGATGCTGCGTAGTGGGCAAGATTTCTTTTTTCTGATAAACACACTTTGGTTTACCAGCGATACTTTTACATAACCTTCATCGGCTTTCTTTATGGACATGTTATTTCTCCTATATGTCAATTTGAATTTGATCAATCAGCGAATCAATAGAATTGGGCTTGGCCTGTGATTTTCCAGGCTTGTAATCTTTGGCGGTTTGAGAAGCAAACAAGGAAGATTCATCACGATGTGATTCAACATTGAAAATAGCGCTTCTGATAATGTCTTCATTGTAGCTCATAACACGATTCAACTCGGCAACTACAGGATATTCGCATTTGATGTTAAGCAAAACATAATGCCCGCGCGAATTTTTTTTGACTTTAAACGCCAAATTGCGAAGCCCCCAATATTCCCTGGAAACGATCTTTCCTTTACCATCGGTAATGATCTTTGTGAATTTACCGGTTAAGGCATCAACATCATCAGCGCTCAAATCTTGTCGCGCGATAAAAACAGTCTCGTAAAGAGCCATGGAAAAAATTTTAATTTTAAAATGAAAAGGGCGCGGCAAAGTAGAAATGGGTTTTTAATAGTCAATTAACAAATTCGTGCAAATTCTTAATCGCAAAGCACATTTCAATTACGAAATCGAAGAAGAAATTGAGGCCGGCATAATGCTGCTTGGAAGTGAGATAAAATCAATGCGTGAAGGCAAGGCAAGCATTAATGAATCCTATGTTGCAGAAGTTAAAGGCGAGTTGTTTTTGATTAATTGCAACATCAGCGAATATAAACCGGCAAATCGTTTTAATCATGATTTGAAAAGACCGCGCAAGCTTCTTCTGCACAAAAAAGAACTAAACAAAATCATCGGCAAAATGCAGATGCATGGCTATAGCGCAATTCCGCTAAAAATTTATTTCAACAAAAAAAACTTTGCCAAAATTCTAATCGGACTTGGCCGCGGCAAAAAACTCTATGACAAGCGCGAAACAATTAAGAAACGTGATGAAAATAGGAGAAAACAGAGGGGAGAGGAGTGAGATAATTGTTATGCAAAATTTTGTGTCCGGTATATTTCGTGCATCGTGCATCGTGCATCGTGCTTCGGTAGTTCTATACCCAATCCAGCTGAAGAAGCCGATTTATGACGAAGCATTTTTGAGGAAAAATTGCGACGGAGAATGCGGGCTGTATCAAGTGATACAGCCAAATTCTCCGAGCAAATTTTTACCAAAAAGGCGAAGTCAGAAATCGGCTTCTTCAGCTGGATTGGGTATAAACCACGAAGCACGAATAAAGACGCAAGATTTTAATGATTTACTTCTCCCTCTTTCATCGCTCCACGGCGTTGGATCAACTCTTGCCAGATACCTAACCAGACTTGTTGGTGGAAATAGAATTTTTGATTTACTGCTTCACAAACCATTGCACGCGGAAAAAATCTCCATCTGCCCACGGCTTTTTGAATCACAAAATGACGAGTTAATAATCGTTAAAGCAAAAGTTGAATCTCACATAAAACCATCAACAAACCGCCAGCCTCACAAAGTAATTTGCTATAATCCAACCGGATATCTGACATTGGTTTTTTTTAAAATTTTTCCCAGTCAGATTGCCAAAATGAAAATCGGCTCTGAAATCGCAATTTTAGGGCATTTGCAACGTTTTGGCGGCGAAAATCAAATCACCCATCCGCAAGAAATTCTGCCGGCAAATGAGATTGAAAAATTGCCAAAATTAAATGTGGTTTATCCGCTTACAGCTGGCATTACGCAAAAATTCTTAACCAAAAAAATTCATGAAATTCTCACAAAACTTGATGAAAAAAACGAGGAATGGATTGATCAAAATTTATTGAAGCAGCGCGGCTGGCCATGCTTTAATCAGGCATTAAAAAATTTACATTACGTCAAATCTGAAAATTCTGAAACAGCGCGCAAACGTCTCGCTTATGATGAACTTCTCGCCTGGCAAATCGCAATTTTGTTGGCAAAAAATAATTGCGCAAAAAATAAAAAATTCATCGCAGCAGAAAAAAATCTGGTAGAAAAATTTTTAGCATCATTGCCATTTAAACCAACAGCAGCGCAGATCAAAGCTATATCGCAAATTGAGTCAGAAATTTTTTCTAGCAAAAAAATGTTACGACTTTTGCAGGGCGATGTTGGCAGCGGAAAAACAATCGTCGCAATTGCCTCATGTCTTGCGGCAATTTCACAAAAGAAACAAACTTGCATAATCACACCAACGACAGTGCTTGCCAGACAGCATCTGTCCTACTTTGGCAGGTTTTTGGAAAATCTTGGAATTGCGATTGAAATCCTCACTTCTGCAACGACAAAAAAACAAAAAGCCAAAATTCTGGAAAATTTGATCAACGGAAAAATTGACATTCTGATCAGCACTCATGCAGTTTTTGAGGATGATGTGAAATTCAATAATCTTGGCCTTGCGATAATCGACGAACAACATCGTTTTGGCGTGATACAACGCCTGAAATTAACCGAAAAAAGTGAAGATGTCGATTTGCTTTTAATGAGCGCAACCCCGATTCCACGCAGCCTGATGATGGCGCTTTATGGCGATACCGATATTTCAATCCTCGATGAAAAACCAAAAAACCGGCAGAAAATTGAAACGCTGATAATGTCGCAGGAAAAAACTGATGAGGTTCATGAAGCCGTGAAACGCGCGGTTTTACGTGGGGAGAAAATTTACTGGATTTGTCCGGAGATCGATAGTCGTGAAATGACCATCGATAGTGCTGAGTGGCCAGTGGCAAGTGGTCAAACTCTTAGAACGGTCAAAGAAAAATATGGTAAACTTGTTAAAATTTTTGGTGAAGAAAAAATTGGTTTGCTGCATGGCAAAATGAAAGAAAAAGAGAAAGAAAAAATGATGGATGATTTTGCGTTTGGAGACTTGAAAATACTGGTTGCAACCACAGTAATTGAAGTCGGAATCGATGTGCCTTCCGCCACAATAATCATCATCGAAAATGCCGAAAATTTTGGACTTTCACAACTGCATCAACTTCGCGGAAGAGTAGGAAGATCAGATAAAAAATCTTTTTGCATTCTGCTTTATGGAAAAACTCTTGGAATCAATGGACGCAAACGCCTCAACATCTTACGCCAATCCAATGACGGATTTTTTATCGCCGAAGAAGATTTAAAAATGCGCGGCAGCGGCGAATTGCTTGGTATCAAACAAAGCGGCTTTCCTGAATTCAAAATAGCCGATTTGAGCTGCGATTCTGATTTGCTAAAAATCGCACGCAAAAATGCTGAAGTGATGTTTAACCCAGATCCGTCATTAGAACCGTCCAGAATTCCGCTAAGCCACGATTCTCTTGGCCTCGGGCGAGCACCGCACCGGAAGCGTATCATGCATACGCTGACGGAGCGGAGCGCAGAACGAGGTCAAGAGAATCGTGGATTAGTAGGAATTATGGGCGGTTCTAATGACAGATCTGGGTTAAAGAACCAGAAACATCAACAACTCCTGCAACTTTTCGGTTATGATGAATGTATGAAACTTCTTGCCAGCGGTTAGAACCTGTCATCGAAGCGCGATGCACGAAGCACGAAACTAGAGCGGCAAATTATCGTGCTTCTTCCAGGGCTTTTGTGTTTTTTTATTCTTCAAAATCTGCAGTGAAGCACAGATTCTTTTGCGGGTATTTTGCGGACGGATGACCTCATCAATAAAACCGCGCGATGCCGCAACAAAAGGTGAGGCAAATTTTTCGCGATATTCGGCAACACGTTTGGCCTTGGATTCCGGATCTTTGGCATCTTCGCGAAAAATAATTTCAACCGCACCTTCCGGACCCATCACGGCAATTTCAGCATTGGCCCAGGCATAATTCACATCGCCGCGCAAATGTTTGGAATTCATCACAATATAAGCGCCGCCATAGGCTTTGCGGGTAACAACGGTAATTTTTGGCACAGTGGCTTCACCATAGGCATAAAGCAGCTTGGCGCCATGTTTGATGATGCCGTTATGTTCCTGATTAGTGCCCGGCAAAAACCCCGGAACATCAACAAAAGTTAAAAGCGGAATGTTGAAGGCATCACAAAATCTGATGAAACGCGCCGCTTTTTCACTGGCTTTGATATCCAGACATCCGGCCAAATTCATCGGCTGATTGGCAATCACACCAACGCTTTCACCTTCCATGCGACCAAAACCGATGATGACATTTTTGGCATAATTTGGCTGAATTTCAAAAAAATCACCTTCATCAAGAATTTTTTCTACCAGCTCTGACATATCGTAAGGCTGATTTGGATTATCCGGAATTAGGGTGTTTAGCGAAACATCAACGCGATCTGTTTCATCGTTCGTTGGAATTTGCGGAATCGTTTTTTGATTGGAAAGAGGCAAAAAATTAATCAAACGACGAGTTTGCAATAAGGCTTCGATATCGCTTTTGAAAGTAAGGTGAGCAACGCCGGATTTATTGCCATGAACCGATGCTCCGCCAAGCTCTTCCTGTGTTACAGTTTCATGAGTAACGGTTTTTACCACATCAGGACCGGTGACAAACATGTAAGAAGAATTTTCTACCATCACGGTAAAATCGGTGAGAGCCGGAGAATAAACAGCGCCGCCAGCGCAAGGCCCCATAATCAGGGAAATTTGTGGAACCACGCCACTAGCGTCAATATTACGCTGGAAAATTTCGCCATAGCCGCCAAGCGAATCAACACCTTCCTGAATGCGCGCTCCACCAGAATCATTGATGCCAATAATCGGCGCACCGACTTGCATGGCACGATCCTGCAACTGGCAAATTTTTCTGGCGTGAGCCTCGCCAAGCGAACCTCCCATCACGGTAAAATCCTGACTGTAAACAAAGACCAAACGTCCATTGATAGTGCCTTGCCCAGTGACCACCCCATCTCCCGGATGTTTTTTATCTTCCATGCCAAAATCAGAACAGCGATGTTCAACATAAAGACCAAATTCCTCAAAAGAATCAGGATCAAGCAATACTTCAACTCTTTCGCGCGCGTTTAATTTGCCCTTGGAATGTTGGAGATCAATTCGCTTTTGACCACCGCCGATTCTGGCTTCTTCGCGTTTAGCAGCAAGTTTGGCAATGTTTGAGGAACGCATATTTACAACTTTGCAATAACCGTCTCGCCACCGATCATTGTTTGTCCGAGAAGAGATTTGATTTCGATATTTTCCGGCAAATAAATGTCGGCGCGACTGCCAAAACGTATGATGCCATAGCGCTCGCCGGTTGCAACTTGCTGTCCTTCTTCAAGATCGCAAATGATGCGGCGCGCAACCAGACCGGCGACCTGCACAAAAATAACCTCTGTGCCGTCTGCAGTTCTAACAATAACAGAATTTCTTTCATTCTCGCTGCTCGCATCTTCAGCATTGGCGCTTAAAAATTTACCTGGTTTGTAATTTATTTTAACCACAGTTCCAGAAATAGGAGCGCGATTCACATGCACATTAAACACATTCAAAAACACGCTGATTTTATTGAATTTCTTATTGCCATAGCCGAGATCTTCCGGAGCTTCAACAGAATATTCAACACGTGTAATCACGCCATCAGCCGGACTAACAATGACATTTTCTTCAACAGGAATAACGCGCTCCGGATCACGAAAGAAAAATACGCACCACAAGGTTAAAACCAGTCCTATAAGCCCTAAAGTACTGCTCATAAGCGACAAAATCGCGGTGAGCAAAGCAAAAATTAAAATGAATTTATAGCCTTCTTTATGGATGGGAAAGGTCACCAGTTTTAACGCGTCAAATAGATCATTCATAAATTTTATTCTTCATTCGATTTCTTCCAAATTTTATCAAATTCTTTGAGAGAAATTTTCTTTTTCTCAAGCTTTGGCAAAGTAAGGACAAAATCTATGGTTTTTTCTTCGATGATTGAGCCACGAAGCTGCTGCACTGCGCTATGATTTTTTTGGTAATATTCCGTCACCGCCTTTTCCTGCCCGGGAAAACGGGCAAAAATTTTATTTAATTCTTTATTCACATCATCATTGCCGACTTCGATTTTATTTTTTTGCGCCACATCGGAAAGAATCATGCCGCAACGAATCATGCGCTCTGCCAGATCGCGCTTTTTCTCTTTGGCTTTTTCTTTTTCTTTGTCGTTTTTGAATTTATTTGGATTGGTTTTCAGCTCTTCCTCAACTCCGGCCCAGAGGCTTTTTAACTGCTCTTCAACAAGCCCCGCGGGCAAATCGAAATCGTATTTTTTATTGAGAAAATCAAAAAACTCTTTTTTGAAAAGAGTGCGCGACATGTTTTTATAATTATCTTCAACCTGCTTTTTCACAGCGTCAGTAAGCTTTTCCCTGCTTTCCATACCAAAATTATTTTTGACAAATTCATCAGTAATTTCCGGCATTTCTGCGGTTAGAACTTCATTGATTTTTACTGAAAATTCCGCCGCTTTTCCGGCAAATTCTTCCTTCTGATAATCTTTGGGAAACTTCACTTTAACACGAATTTCATCGCCCTTTTTTTTACCAACGAGCTGCTCTTCAAAATTGTCGATGAAGCTTTTGCTGCCGAGTTCAAGCTGATATCCTTTGGCCGCACCACCTTCGAATTCCTTTTTGTCAATTTTTCCAACATAATCGATATTCACCGAATCACCCAACTTTGCCTTGCAAGCTTCATCTTGCGCATTCCATTTGCGATAGAATTTCAGTAATTTTTTCAACGCCTCATCAACATCAACCTGAACAATTCCTGCCTCCTTAACTTCCACCTTCAGCTTGTTCAAATCGATTTCCGGAATATGCGGATAAAGCTCGAGAGAGGCTGTGAATTCAACATCCTTGCCGGTTTCAAAAATTTTGACTTCAATTTTTGGCGACAAAGCCAGTTTCAGCTTATTGTCGGAAATAATTTTGCGCATGGTATCGGAAATGATTTTATCCGACTCATCGGCCATGATTGAAGGGCCATATTTTTCCTTGATCACCTCGTGCGGCACATGACCTTTGCGAAAACCTTTCAACGCAAATTTGCCACGAATTTTTGCGATATAATCATTAACCTTACCATCAACCACCAAATGCGGCACGGTAATGTGATAATCTTTTTTTAGCTTTTTGTCGTAAGTATTTTTGATTTTTACTTCCACGGCTTGACTCACTTGCGGATAGAATTTGGTAAAGTTTTGAAGGCGCGGGAAGTTAGAAACGAAGGGAAAAATAGCAACGAATTGTTTGGGTTATTTGCTTAAGTGGTGCGGACGGAGGGACTTGAACCCACATGCCTTGCGGCGCTAGATCCTAAGTCTAGTGCGTCTGCCAATTTCGCCACGTCCGCAAAAAAGTGGTAAGAGGTACAGAGGTTATTAGAGCCTGTTTTCAAGGTTGTTATCAAAAATATTGTGTCTCTAAAAATAGATCCTGAAACAAGTTCAGGATGACATGTTTTGGAACAATCTTTCCATAATTGTCATCCTGAACTTGTTTCAGGATCTGTTTTTTCTGGACACAAAATTTTAAGAACCTGTCTAGAGCCTGTCTTAAAACCCACCGCACCTCGCTTTTCCATAAATTTTGGCTCGTTTTTTGGCAAAATTTTTTGCAGTATGTTGAATACAGCGGCAAAATTTTGCCAAAAAGTCGCTCAAAATTTATGGAAAATCGAGACACGTTGGGTTTTAAGACAGGCTCTAAGCCTGAACTACATCAATGAAAGTGCGGTTTTTGCGGGATGATTGGATGAATTTTACAACGCCGGCGATTTTGGCAAAAATTGTGTGATCTTTGCCGATGCCGACATTTTTGCCGGGATGCCATTTGGTGCCTCTTTGACGCGCAATGATGTTTCCGGCTTCAACAGATTCTCCACCATATTTTTTAATTCCCAATCTTCTGCCCGCTGAATCACGACCGTTCCTCGAACTGCCACCTGCTTTCTTCGTTGCCATAGTGTCCTCTACGCTTTAATTGATAAAATTTTCAGCAAAGTTTGCTGCTGACGATGTCCTTTTTTGCGGCGCGAACTTTTTCTTCTTCTTTTTTTGAAGATCAAAACCTTATCGTTTTTGAAAGTTTTAACAATTTCTGCCTCAACTTCAGCGCCCTTAACCATAGGCTCTCCGAAGCTGATTTGATCTTGATTGCTTTTAACCAGCAAAACTCTGTTCAGAATTATCTTCGAACCGGCTTCACCATTCAATTTTTCAACAATGATTTTTTCATTTGGCGAAACACGATATTGTTTTCCGCCAGTTTCAACAATTGCAAACATATGACTCGCGCTTAACTTGGAAAAAGGGTCGCGCAAGGTAAGAATGCCGATATTTTTGTCAATTCCAAATGTTAGAAAAATATTTCGCCGCTAAAGAACGACTTTATCCGCAAAGTGTAAAAGGAAAATTTCGCAGCATGAAATGGATGTTAAATGCGGTGTTTTTAAGCATTTATCTCTTCTCCCCCTTCATCCGTTTTGATCGCGGAATAAATGCGCCAGATCAGGCAATTCTGATCGATCTTCCCGGCAGCAAAGCATATTTCTTCATGATCGAAATCTGGCCGCAGGAAGTTTACTATTTGGCAGGAATCCTTGTCATTGCTGCGGTTATGCTGTTTTTCGTCACCTCGCTTTTCGGACGCATCTGGTGTGGCTATGCCTGTTTTCAGACAGTATGGACTGATATTTTTATCGCGCTGGAACGGCTATTTCAGGGCGATCGCAATCAACGCATCATTCTTGATCGCAAAACAAATTTCGAAAAATTTTGGCGCAAAGCTTTAACACATTTAAGCTGGATAATGATCTCGCTCCTCACCGGCTATGGCTTCGTCTGCTATTTCAATGATGCAATTCTTTTAACAAAAAATTTATTTCACGACCAAATTTCATTCAACGTCTTGGGCTGGATTCTCGGCATTGCCGGCATGACCTACATCATGGCCGGCTTCGCACGCGAACATGTCTGCACTTTTATGTGCCCCTATTCACGTTTCCAATCAGCAATGTTTGACGACAACACTTTGATCATTTCCTATGATGCAAAACGCGGTGAACCTAGAGGCAAGTGGGATGGCGATATAATAAAAACCAGCGGACATTGCATTGATTGCAAACAATGTGTTGTGGTTTGTCCGACTGGAATTGACATCAGAAATGGCCTGCAAATGGAATGCATCGCTTGCGGATTATGCGTTGATGCTTGCGATAATGTGATGGAAAAAATCGGCTTACCAAAAGGTTTAGTTCGTTATGACACCATGGCGCATCTGCTTGATCCAAAACCGGAGAAAAAATTTAAAATTCTAAAAACCCGCACTTTTTATTATGCGACAATCATGACTACAGTTTGCTTTGTGATGCTGCGCAGTCTGATTCTTAAACCAACCAGCGAAATAAGCATTATTCCCGACCGTAACCCAATGTTTGTCGTGATGTCGGATGGCGGAATCCGCAATGGCTACACCATAAAAATTGCCAATAAAACCCATGAACAAAAAACTTTTTTTCTGACTATTTCCTCGCCACGGGAAGCTATTTTAAAATCACCTTCTGCACTTGAAGTTAATGCCGCAGAAATTGGTGATTTCAAAATTTTTGTGATTTTGCCGCCGGAATTTATCGGAAAAAATATGGAAGGACGCGGACTTGTAGAGTTCGAAATCGACGATCAAAAAGAGCGGAAAAAAATTGAGGCGGTGTTTATTTCGAAGTAAGTTTCAGATTGTTCTTAAAATTTTGTGTCTTTTTCATGCTTCGTACTTCGTGCTGCGTGCATCGTGCTTCGTTGGCTAAAATTACCGAAGCACGAAGCACGATGCACGAAATATTCCGGACACAGAATTTGCTTAATAGCCAAGTTTCACCCACTTGCCATTCTCTTTTCTGTAAGAATTTGTCGGCTTGATTTTTGTAGAAAATTTTCCCTGCTCGTAAAAGTAAAAAACACGTTTAAAGCTGGAAACAAAGGCCTCGGAAGGTTCACGCAAAAAAACCAGATAATCGGCTTTATTGAGATTTTCCTCTTTATCGGTGAGTAAAACCGGCTGTCTTTCTAACTCAAATTCACGATCAAAAATTGTAGCGTGAGGGATGAATTTATTGCGGCCATAGCTCCACAAGGCGGAATCAAATTCCCTGATTTGCATAGAGTCGGCACAAAAAACCAATACTTTCTTTTTTTCATCCAGAATTTTGAGCAAAAGAGGAGCAAGCGATTTGATTATGGTCTCATCAACCTGATAAAAATTAATTTCTGATTTCATAAAAATTTGGAAAATTCCTTGATGATATCAAAGTAAAGCTCACGCTTGAAACCAACAATGACATTGGTGATTTTGTCTTTTTCAATCCATTTCCAATCGGAAAATTCCGGATCGGCAGTTGCAACATTAATCGCTGAATCATCAGAAATAAACCGCGCCAGATACCATCTCTGCTTTTGTCCAAGATATTTTCCGCCCCAGAATTTTTTTTGTAACCGGTAGGGCAAATTATAATAAAAATAACCATCGCTTTTTTTGAGAATTTTAATGTTAGAATCGCAAATTCCGGTTTCCTCACGCAGCTCACGAAACATTGCCAAATCTTCATCCTCACCAGCATCAATACCACCCTGCGGCATTTGCCAAGCATCGGAATGATTGTCTATTCTCTTGCCGACAAAAATCTTTTTTTCCGAGTTAATCAACATGATGCCGACACCGCTGCGATAAAGGTAATCGTGCTTTTCCTGATCTTTGGAAAATAGTGCTGACATGATTTAGGATTTAAGATTTAGGATTTAGGATTTAAACAAATGTGCTAAATCCTAAATCCTAAATTTTAAATCATAAATCGATGAAATTCATTTCAACCAGACTTTCCGCCCCAGTCCTTTCTTTTGAAGAAGTTGTGTTGCAAGGCCTTGCAAATGATGGTGGCCTTTATGTGCCGGAATTTTTACCACAATTCGACACCAAAAAAATTTCCGATATGAAAAAGATGGATTACGAAGAGCTGTTTTTTGAAATAACCCGCCATTTTATTGATTCTGAAATTGATGAAAAAACCTACCGAGAAATTATCAAAAAATCTTACCGCAATTTTTCTCACTCAGCCATAGCGCCTACAAAACAGCTATCTTACAACCATTTCCTTCTTGAGCTTTTTCATGGGCCAACTCTCGCCTTTAAGGATTTTGCCCTGCAATTTCTCGGCAATCTTCTCGATCATTTTTTGCAAAAACGCGGTGAAAAAATTGTCATCATCGGCGCCACTTCAGGAGACACCGGATCAGCGGCAATTCAGGGCTGTATGCATTGCAAAAACGCACAGATTTTTATTCTGCATCCAAAAAACAAAGTTTCCGATGTGCAAAGAAGACAAATGACCACAGTGATTGTGGGCAATGTTTTCAATATCGCGCTTGAAGGAAATTTTGATGATTGCCAGGCGATGGTAAAAAAAATGTTCGCTGATCAAAGTTTCTTGCATGGCAAAAGAGCGGTTGCGGTAAATTCAATAAATTTTGCCCGCATTCTAGCACAAATCGTTTATTATTTTTATGTCGGCGCACGCCTTGGCGCTGATGAAAAACACCCGCTTTCCTTTGCCGTTCCCAGCGGAAATTTCGGAGATATTTATGCCGGATTTCTCGCCAAAAAAATGGGATTAAGCGTGAACAAACTCATCATCGCAACCAATGCCAACGACATTCTTGTCCGTTTTCTAAACGCCAATGATTATCGCAAAGAAAACATGATTGAAACCATTTCTCCGAGCATGAATATACAGGTTTCAAGCAATTTCGAACGCTTATTGTTTGATTATCACAAATCACCAAAACTTGCGCAATTGATGCGTGAATTTGAAGAAAGCGGAAGTTTAAAAGTTTCTGACGAAATCTTACGCAACATCCAAAAAGATTTTGCCGCTTTTTCCTGCGACGACGAAACAACCAAAAAAATCATCAAAGAATTTTTTGACAAAACAGGTGAAACCCTTGATCCGCACAGCGCAATTGGTGTTTATGCCGCAGACGAATTTATAAAAAGCGAAGATTATCGCGATGAATTGGTGGTAAGCCTTGCCACCGCCCATCCAGCAAAATTTCCTAATGCGGTGATTGATGCCGGCGCGCCAAAACCACAATTACCACACTTCCTCAAAGGCCTGATGAAACGCAAAGAAAAATTTGTGGCGATTGAGAATGATCTTGATGAGGTGAAGAAATTTATTGCGGAGAGGCTATGATAATATTAAATAACATTTCACTTTCAGAGCTAAAAAAAATGATGCCTAATTTTTTCGGCGATCTGGTTAAAGCTGTTGTAGACATAGATCGCCAACTTGTTGCACTTGATGCACAACTTCATGTTGATCTGGAAGAATTACTGCTTGAAGAAGGATCAAAACAAAAAGACTTATGGGGAATTAATTTATACCCCGATTTATTTGGAACTGATAATTTTATTGAATTTGACTCAATGATTAACATCCGCCCTTCACATAACAACAATAGCCGCAACGTCGAAGATGAAGAAACTAGAAAACAAATCATCACGATCATCAGCAAATCAGTTCAACAATGACAGAAAATTTTCAACATAAAGAGTTGGCGCAAGGACGTTGGTTTTCATTCGATTTAATGGAACAACTCGGCAATATCGGTAGTGAGGTCAATCGCGCAATCAACTGGAAGAATAAAAGTGATAAACAACGCTCAACAAACGCTTTTCATCGTGCGTTGGAATTAATTTATTTGACCGTTGAAGATAAAAAAAACCGTAAAAGATTACATGAAATTCTGTTGATGCGAGAAGCTCTGTGCGATTTTTTTGTTGGACAAAATCAATTCAAATCAACTGATCAATCATGGCAAAAATATTTTTTGCAATTCGGATATGCTGCCAGAAGAAATAGACTGTAATGGCTGCTACTCTTGGCTTCGCGCTGCTACTTCTGGTTTTTTCTATCGGAATTTTTTTGCCGTTTTTTAATTTTTTTTCGCACAAAAAAACCGCTATTTCTGAATTGGAAAAAATTTCTTTCACGCTGATTGCGGCGATGTTTTTAGCGGCGATTTCATCACAAATCTGCCTGATTTATTCCTTCATAATTTCCGATTATTCCATCTCCAATGTTTACAAAAATTCACATCATTTAAAACCGCTGATCTACAAAATTTCCGGTTCGTGGGGCAATCATGAAGGATCAATGCTGCTTCTGATTTCAATCATTTGCGCCTATAGCGTGGCCTTTGCTTTTTTAAGCAAAATCGAAGCAAAACAAAAAATCATCATCCTCTCTTCACAAAGTTTTATCATCGCACTTTTTGCTGCTTTCACCGCTTTTACTTCCAATCCGTTTGCAAGAATTTTTCCCGTTCCAACTTCGGGATTGGAATTGAATCCGTTATTACAAGACATAGGCCTGGCGCTGCACCCGCCTATGCTTTATACCGGCTATGTCGGATTTTCGCTGGTTTTTTCTTTTGTCATCGCCGCACTTTTATGCGAAAAAATTGATCGCAAATTTGCCTTTGATCTCCAAGGCTGGCTGTTTTTTTCTTACGCATTTTTAACTTTGGGGATTGGCCTCGGCGCTTGGTGGGCTTATCGCGAACTCGGTTGGGGCGGATATTGGTTTTGGGATCCGGTGGAAAATATTTCATTAATGCCGTGGCTTTGCGCAACCGCATTAATCCACGCTCTAAAGCTGGTTGAAAAAAAAGAAATCTTCAAAAACTGGACGGCATTTCTCGCTATTTCAACCTTCATTTTATGCCTGATTGGCATTTTCCTCACCCGCTCCGGAATGTTGACATCAGTGCATTCATTCGCCATCGACGCCGCCAGAGGATTTTTCATCCTCGCACTAATCCTGCTAATCGGCGGCAGTGGTCTGTTGATTTTTGGATTTAAAACAACCTCCATAAAATCGAAGCACAAAGCACGAAGCACGAAGCACGAAATCTTCATTCTCATCAACAACTATTTCCTCCTCCTCGCCCTACTAATCCTCCTCCTTGGCACACTCTATCCAATTTTTTCCCGTGGATTTTTTGACGAATTCATTGCAATCGGCCCAAGCTATTACAACAAAATCTTTAGCATCGCAATAATCCCATTCCTGATTTTTCTCATAATCGCTACTCCACTTACTGCTATACAAACGATTGTTTTTAAAATTTCGTGTCTTTTTCGTGCATCGTGCATCGTGCATCGTGCATCGTTGGTTAAAATGACCGAAGCACGAAATATTCAAAACACAGAATCTTGTATAACAACCATACAAACCTCTCACCTCGCTTTCTTCCTCATAATCCTTGGCATCGTTTCAACTTCCTTTTTTGGCATAACCAAAGAAGTAAATTTAAAGCAAAATGAAACTCTAAAACTCGGCGCTTACGAAATTAAATTTGAAAAAATTAAACATCTCGCCGGCAAAAATTTCATCGCGCGGCAAGGCGAATTTATCATTGTAAAAAAAGGTCGGGAAATTGGCCGGCTAAATCCGCAATTGCGCTATTATCCAATAGCCGATCAAACCACGAATGAAGCAGCGATCAAACATGGAATTTTCGGCGATATTTATCTGGTAATCGGCAACAAAGATGAAAAAGAAAATTATGCCGTGCGCGCTTATTACAAGCCTTTCATCTGGCTTATTTGGCTTGGTTGTGCTTTAATTTTTTTCTCGGTAATTTTGCGCTTAATCAAATTGAAAAATCATGCGTTTTAAAATTTACAAACCAGCGAAATCTTCTATGCAATCTGGCAAACAAAATAGCAAAAAATGGCTGATGCTTCCAATTGAAGAAGAGAAGATCAGATCAATAAATCCGCTGACCGGATGGGTTTCTGCCAAAAACACACAATCACAATTACGCTTTGAGTTTTTAAGCAAGGAAGATGCAATAAAATTCGCTGAGAAAAAAGGGTTTGCATATGAAATTGATAAGCCACAAATGTCAAAAATCAGACCGAAATCTTACGCTGCAAACTTCACTTCCTAGAGCCTGTCTTTAAATGAAAATTACCGAAATTCTCATACAAAAAATTTCAGAAAACCGCACAAAAATTGACAGATTTTTTACAGAAAAATTTCAGAAAAATCCGCCACTTTTTTACAATTCGGTTGATCTGCGACATAATGGCATAAAGATCGCGCCAATTGATACCAACTGCTTTCCCGCCGGTTTTAACAACCTCTCTGAATCATCAAAAATCGATGCAAAAAAAATTGTCGATGATTTTTTGAACAAAAATTTTCCAAATAAAAATGGTGGGGCAAAAAAGATTTTGATCATCCCTGAAAATCACACACGCAATTTGCGCTATCTACAAAATGTTTGCGAATTGGAAAAAATTCTTGGCGCAAAAAGAGAAGTAAGAATTGGAACTTTGATTTCCGATTTGAAAGAAAAAACCGTGATTAACCTTGAAAATAGTGGCTCGATTACACTTCATCCCCTAACAAAAAAATCCACAAAAAAATCCACAAAAAAATCCGATAGAATTTCGACCATCGATGGTTTTGAAGCTGATGTAATTGTGCTCAATAATGATTTAACCGATGGCATGCCGGAAATTTTTTCAAACCTTGCAACTCCAATAATTCCTTCACCAAAAATGGGTTGGTTCATGCGCACCAAATCGCATCACTTCGACATTTACAACCGCTTGGCCGTTGAGATGGCAGAGATTTTAGAGATTGATCCGTGGCTGATTTCTTCAATGCATCGCGCTTGCGATGAGGTAAATTTTAAAGAACAAAAAGGCTTAAAATGTCTGGCAAAATATGTCGATGAGCTGATTGAAAATCTGCGCCAAAAATATCAGAAATATGGCGTTGATGATGAACCATATTGTTATATCAAAGCTGACAATGGAACCTACGGAATCGCAGTTTGGCCAGTTTTTTCGGGACAGGAAGTTTTGGAAATAAACAAAAAAGAGCGCAATAAAATGAACATGCTTAAAGGCTCGGTGCAAACACAAAAAGTAATGATTCAGGAAGGCATAAAAACCATTGATCGCATTGATGACAAAATCGCCGAACCAATGATTTACATGATTGGCGGATGTGTGGTTGGAAATCTTTTTCGCGTTAATGAAAGCCGCGATGAAAAAATCAGTCTCAATTCCCCCGGCGCCAGTTTTTTTGATTTACAAAATTTGCATGAAAATCAGATTCAACTCGGTTTACAAAAAAACAAAATCACCGATATCTACGAACTCATCGCAAGACTCGCCGCACTGGCATCTGCAATTGAAAATTCACAATGATAAAACATTCTTCGCGCCCATTAATCGGCATCATTCCCGATTATAAAGAAGGCTCGCCAAATGGCTATTCAATCAAAAATTATTACGCTTTGCGTGCCAATTATGTCGAGTCAATCAATCGGGCTGGAGGCGCTGCCATCATGCTTACCTACGATTATGATCTGATTGATTCCTATCTCGAATCACTTGACGGTTTGATGATTGTCGGCGGTTATTTCGACATCCATCCCAAACGCTATGGCGAAGAAGAAATGCATCCAATAACCAAGTTAAATGAGGTGCGCGAAGAGTTTGAGCATCAGATCGCAAAAAAAACCATTCAAACCAAAATGCCGTTTCTTGGCATTTGCAACGGCATGCAGCTAATCAATGTTTTGCACGGCGGAAACGTTATTCAGCATATTCCCGATGAAGGAAAATTTTTGGATCATGAGCAAGGTCATATTGAAGGTTTTGCCAATTATCACCAATGCTATCACGAAGTTTTAATCGAAAAAAATTCGAGACTTTTTTCTGTTGTCGGCGAAGAAAAAATCAAAACAAATTCATCTCACCACCAAGCGGCAAAAAATGCGGGAAAAGGCTTGATTGTAAGCGCTAAAGCATCTGATGGAATTATTGAAGCAATCGAAAATCCATCACATCCATTTTGTATCGGCGTACAATGGCATCCCGAATTTGAAACTTCGCAAGCAGACAGAAAAATTTTTACCGGCTTCGTTGAAGCGGCAAAAAAATATAAAGAATCGAAATGAATTTTATTCGCATTGCCAAACTAATTGCCGGATCGGGACACTGCTCGCGCCGCGAGGCTGAAGCGCTCATCGCGGAAGGTCGCGTGCAGGTGAATGGACAAATAATCGAATCTCCGGCAACTTTCATCACCGATCAATCAGTCAAAATTGATGGCAAACTCATCAACCAGAAACAACCAACACGGCTCTGGCTTTTTCACAAACCAAAAGGTGTTTTAACCACCACAAAAGATCCGCAAAACCGCAAAACAATTTTTGATTTATTGCCAAAAAACATGCCGCGCACAATTTCTGTCGGACGGCTTGATTACAATACGGAAGGCCTTCTGCTCTTAACCACCAGCGGTGAATTGGCGCACCATATGGAATTACCAAAAAACAAATGGGTGCGCAAATATCGCGTCCGCGTTTTTGGCAAATTAAATCACGAAAGATTAAAAAAACTGGAGCGCGGAATCACTGTTGATAGCACTCGCTACGGTTCAATCAAAGTTGAAGTGGAAGTTGAAAAAGCCGCAAATTCCTGGCTAAAAATTTCTCTTGAAGAAGGTAAAAACCGCGAAATCAGAAAAGTGATGGAACATCTAGGCTTAAGGGTAAACCGCCTAATCCGCGTTTCTTTCGGACCTTTTAATTTGGAAAATCTTGCTGTTTGCGAAGCAAGAGAGGTGGCAAAATCGGTTGTTATCAAAAATATTGTGTCTCTAAAAATAGATCCTGAAACAAGTTCAGGATGACATGTTTTGGAACCATCTTTCCTGGATTGTCATCCTGAACTTGTTTCAGGATCTAATTTTCTCGGACACAAAATTTTAAGAACAACCGTTTTTTCTGGACACAAAATTTTAAGAACAATCGCAAAATCGGTTATTATTAACGTATTCCCAAAATCTTGTGCAGTTGAAGCGACAAAGAATATCCGTGCTTGAGACAAAGATTTTTTGTATACTCTAAATTGGCTTTGTTCTTGATCTTATCATACTCATCCATCGGCTGGACATAAACCGGAATGTTGAATTTTGTTTGCCCAACTTCAGCAATTTTTGAGTAATTTTTTTGCGATTTGGAAATAATAAATTTGAAAGCGTTGATGCGTGCAAGCAGGTCTGGCCTGATTGGATGATATTTGTCATTTACAACCTTTGGCGAGCAGACAATTTTTATTTCGCTCGGAAGCTTGCGAAAAATTGTGCCGTTAGTTTCGATTTGCACGAGAACTTTTAATTTTATTAACTCTTCACAAAGCCGCTCAATTGGCTGACGCATTGGCTCACCGCCAGTAATAACAACCAGATTTATTTTTCCTGTGGCAGAAAATTTTTTGACTGCAGCAATGATTTTTTTCAGCGAAAATTTTTTATATTTTTCAAATTCCGTATCGCAAAAACTGCAAGCCAAATTGCAACCTGAAAGACGAATAAAAACCGCCGGCCTTCCAGCATACGGCCCCTCGCCTTGCAAAGTTGGAAAAATTTCTACGACATCAAGATTTTCACCGGAATGAACTTCCGGTTTCATGATTTTATTTTGGCCGAACATCTTAGAACCTGTTAGCTAATTCACCATTCCCCAATCCGGATCAGTAGCACCTTCACCTTCCGGTGTTGAAACTTCAAATTCAAAACCGGTGACGATGTCAATGATGTGAAGCCTTGGAATTGAATCACGGCCATAAGGGCCTTTTTTCTTTGAAAAAATCAGATAACGCCCGTTTGGCGACCATTTTGCGCCTTCAACTAAATAGCCACTGGTCAGTAATTTTTCTTCTTTGCCATTTGGCGACATTACGCCGATGAAAAATTGTCCGCCCTTGATTTTCGTAAAAGCAATCAACTTGCCGTCCGGCGACCATACAGGCTTGGAATAACTTCCACCAGCAACCGAAATTCTCTTCACCGATGAGCCATCAACATCCATTACATAAATTTGTTGGCCAGCCTCACGATCGGAAGCAAAAGCAATATATTTGCCATCTGGCGAATAAGATGGAGTTGTATCAATCGCCGGATTTTTGGTCAGTTTTTTGGCAAAATTTCCAGCAATGTTTAGCTCGTAAATATCGCTATTGCCATCTTCAATTGTCGAAAGCACAAGCAAATCAGAATCAGATGGGTGCACGCCAGGAGCAATAGTTGTGCTACGGAATCCTCCAACTTTGTAACTGCGCAAATTTTTTAGATTGAGAGAAAAAAGATGAGGCCTGTTCTGAAAATAACGTATGTAAAAAATATCATCACGTCTCTTGCCAAAAACCGGCGTTAAAACCAGATCATGGCCATCGGTTAAAACACGATGATTTTCGCCGTCAAAATCAATGATGTTAATGCGTTTCACGCGCTTTCTGGCTGATCCTGATTCAGAGGCATAAAGAATCTGCGAATTGAAATGCCCCAATTTCTCACCGCTAATCGCCTTGAAAATCTCGTTGGAAATTATGTTGGCCATCTTGCGATAATTATCTTTTGAGGCGGTATAAAATTTTCCGAAAAGCTGGCGTTGATCGAGCACATCCCACATGCGAATACGCAGCTCAAGATTACCGCTTAAATCATAGTTGAATTGCGCCACCACAATGGCGCCGATTCCGGCTTTAAGATATTTTTCAAAATTCGGCAGCGATTCAACTGTGAGATTTTCCTGAGCTAATTCTTCATTGAGAGAGGCAATGGTGGTGGTGTTTGAGATCATGATTTCCATCTGCCCGCTTGATTTGACGACATCAAAAAGATCGGTGGTTTTTAAGTTTCTTCTGATGCGCTCAAGAATTTCGGCAGCATCGGTTCTTAAACGCGCATCAACCACATCAAATCCAAAAAACAAAATTTTTGTTTTGGGAATTTCTTCATTTTTAACAGAAAAGGAAACGGTGGCAAAGGCTTGATTGGCAAGGCTTGATAGCAGGGTTAGAAAA